>ERZ650311.43-NODE-43-length-79871-cov-9.418726_pt1 | contig 79871 bp, 79 predicted proteins | sample MGYA00376247_ERZ650311 | MGnify/ENA primary metagenome ERZ650311 (study PRJEB26733, sample SAMN07839324) | wastewater metagenome | biome: small river; feature: stream; material: water | place: USA: North Carolina | collected 2016-07-28 ... | reverse complement strand
GCTTCTTCTTGACCACCAGCTTCTTGGGCATGATGTATTACTTCATTCCTAAGCAAGCCGAACGTCCTATTTATTCTTATCGTTTATCGATCGTTCACTTTTGGGCCTTGAACTTTACCTATATGTGGGCAGGTCCACATCATTTACAACACACGGCCTTGCCTGATTGGACTCAGTCATTGGGTATGGTTTTCTCACTCATTTTGTTGGCGCCTTCATGGGGTGGCATGATCAACGGCATCATGACACTGTCAGGTGCCTGGTACAAATTGCGTCGTGACCCTATCCTGAAATTCTTGATCGTGGCCCTATCTTTCTACGGCATGTCGACCTTTGAGGGTTCGATGATGTCAATCAAGACGGTTAATAGCTTGTCGCATTACACCGATTGGACCATTGGTCACGTGCACTCTGGTGCCTTGGGTTGGGTGGCGATGATTACGATTGGCTCTTTGTATTACTTGATTCCACGTTTAGTGGGCGAAAAAGAGATGTACAGCACCCGACTCATTGAGTTGCATTTCTGGATTTCTACGATTGGTGTCGTACTCTACATCGCTGCTATGTGGATTGCAGGTGTCATGCAAGGTTTGATGTGGCGCGCATTCCAGCCAGACGGCACCTTGACTTATAGCTTTGTTGAGTCAGTCAAAGCAACATATCCTTTCTACGCTATCCGTCTATTAGGGGGTGTGTGTTACCTGAGCGGTATGTTTGTTATGGCATACAACGTATTTAAGACTGTGCAGCAAAAGCGCTTCGTTGATGCGCCTATTCCTGCACTCCAGGCTGCTCATTAAGAGGTCATCATGTCTGAAAACAATAAATTCTTTTCTCATGCCACCATTGAAAAAAATGCTGGCTGGTTGATTATTACGACGATCTTGGTCGTTGCGATTGCGGGCTTGGTGCAAATTGTGCCGCTCTTTTTCCAACACTCTACGACTGCGCCAGCGGAAGGTGTGACTCCTCCTTCAGCCTTACGCTTGGCGGGTCGTGATGTGTATCAACGTGAAGGGTGCTTGGGTTGTCACTCACAGCATATTCGTACTTTACGTTCTGAAACTGAGCGTTATGGCCCATATTCGACTGCAGGTGAATCTGTTTTTGAACATCCATTTCTGTGGGGTTCAAAGCGAACAGGTCCTGATTTAGCACGCGTAGGTCAACGTTATTCCGATGATTGGCATCGTATTCATTTACGTAATCCACGTGATGTGGTGCCTGAGTCCAATATGCCTGGTTATCCATGGTTGCAACATAAACCTGCAACTAATGTGGGTGACATTCAGGCGCATATGAAGGCTTTGCGTAAATTAGGCGTGCCCTATACCGACGAACAAATTGCTGGAGCACTCAAAGAGCTAGAAGGTAAAACTGAAGAAGATGCTCTGATTGCTTATTTACAAGGTCTTGGCACGAACCGTCGTGCCGTGAGTCCAGCTAAAACGACAGCAAGTAACTAATAACAGGGAGAGATTAGATGCAATTCATCGCACCTTATTTGTCAGCACTATCAACCATCTTGGGGTTGTTATTTTTTGTTGGTATTGCCATGTGGGCATGGTCGGATGGTCGCAAGTCGGCCAATCAGCAATCAGCTAATTTGCCATTTGCGCTTCCTGACGAATACAAGAAGGATTAATCATGAGTGATTTTTTTAATAGCGGTTGGGGTGTTTATATTGCGCTTGTAACAATAGTAGGCATCGTCTGGTGTCTATGGCTATTGTTCTCACAGCGCAAAACCCAGGTGACCTATAAGCCAGATGGTTCAGTAGCTGATACTGGTCATGTTTGGGATGATGATTTACGTGAGCTCAATAATCCATTACCACGTTGGTGGATGTGGATGTTCTTGTTATCTTGTGTATTTGGTATTGCCTACCTAGTCTTATATCCAGGTTTAGGTAATTATCAGGGTACTTTAGGCTACTCTACGACCGGAGCCCATGAGGCTTCTGTTCAGCAAGCCAATCAACAACTCAAGCCCATTTATGCCAAGTACATGGAAATGGATGTCAAGTTGGTGGCCGCAGATCCTAAAGCCAAAGAAATGGGTCAACGCCTTTTCTTAAATTACTGTGCACAGTGTCATGGTTCTGATGCAGGTGGCTCGAAAGGTTTTCCTAATTTGAGCGACCGTGATTGGCTATATGGTGGTGAGCCTGCGGATATTCGCACGACGATTCTGCAAGGACGTGCTGGAGTCATGCCTGCTTTTGCGCATCTCTCAGGAGTTGAGCAAAGTGATGTGGCCAACTATGTACGTAATATGGCTGGCTTAGCAGCTGATCAATTAAAGTCTGCTCGGGGTGCCGAAGTATTTAAAGCCAATTGTGCAGCTTGTCATGGTGGTGATGGCAAAGGCAATCCAGCGATGGGTGCACCTAATTTGACCGATAAAGTATGGCTTTATGGTGGTTCGGAAGCATCCATTATTGAAACGATTGCTAAAGGTCGTAATGGCATGATGCCAGCGCACCAAGAAATCTTGACCCCAGAAAAAGTTCATTTGTTGACGGCTTATGTTTGGGGTTTATCCAATCAAAAAGTAAGTGCTGATAGTCAGAAATAATGTCCGATACCATCTCGAATGAGCCTGGCTCAAGTAATGTAGTTGAGCAGGCACTCTACGAAGTCAGACGCAAAATATACCCCCGCGCCGTTAGCGGGGTTTTTGCCAAGTGGCGTGTGATTTTGGTATTGGCCACACAAATTCTTTATTACGGCCTTCCTTGGATTAGTTGGAATGACCGTCAAGCGGTTTTATTTGATTTAGTCAGTCGTAAGTTTTATATCTTTGGCTTGGTGCTGTGGCCCCAGGACATCATTTACCTCACGATTATTCTGATTCTTTCAGCTTTGGCATTATTTTTATTTACTGCAGTAGCTGGGCGCTTATTTTGTGGTTATGCTTGTCCACAAACGGTTTATACAGAAATCTTTATGTGGATTGAGCGTAAGGTCGAGGGGGATCGTTTTGCCCGTATTCGCCTAGATGGAGAAGAGTGGCCTTGGAGTTTTAAAAAGTGGCGTATTAAATTAACCAAGCACAGTCTTTGGATCCTCTTAGCTCTTTGGACAGGCTTTACGTTTGTGGGCTACTTCACGCCTATTCAAGTGCTGGCAAAAGAAGTCTTAGAGATGACTTTGGGCCCCTGGCAAGCCTTTTGGCTTTTGTTCTACGCGTTTGCCACTTGGGGTAACGCTGGTTTTATGCGCGAACAAGTATGTAAGTACATGTGTCCTTATGCTCGTTTTCAGAGTGTTATGGTCGATAAAGATACTTTTGTAGTGACCTATGACAAGACTCGGGGTGAGCCTCGTGGTTCGCGCTCAAAGAGTGCGGATCACAAGCAAATGGGTCTGGGGGATTGTGTGGACTGTAGTATTTGTGTGCAGGTTTGCCCAACAGGTATCGATATTCGCGACGGTTTACAGTACATGTGTATTGGTTGTGGTGCTTGTATCGATGCTTGTAATCAAGTCATGGACAAGGTGGGGTATGAGCGTGGTTTGGTGCGTTATACCTCAGAGCGGGCGATGTTAGAAAAGATGGATAACAAGAAAGCGCGCCATTACATTTTTAGACCACGAGTATTAATCTACATCAGTATCATGACTGTCTTGATGACGGCCTTTGTTGCTTCACTGATTTTGCGTAACCCATTACGCGTGGATGTGATGAGAGATCGTGGTGCTTTAGCTCGTGAGGTTGAAGGGACGAAGATAGAAAACATTTATCGTCTTCAAATTATGAATGCCTCTGAAAATGTGATGCAGGTTAAAGTGGTCGCCAAAGGATTGCCTGATATTCAGGTATTGGATTCTCAGGGGCAATTGGTGAACCAGTTAAGCGTGAGTCCAGCCAGTAATTTGTTGTTGCCAGTTAAGGTGAGGGTTGGTATCGAGGATGTGCAAAAGGGGACACACCCTATTCACTTTGAAATTAGAGCAGAAGAGGTGGGTGCTCATGCGAGCGGAGCTATGCGTGAGCGTATCGAGAAATCTAGTTTTATTGTGCCGCGCTAATTGAATATTAGAAGATAGGAGTCATCATGTCTGAGCAAGAACTGAATAAGCCCTGGTGGAAACAGTTGTGGCCTTGGATCATTATTAGTGGGCCTTTAATTGGGTTTTTAGGTGCCATTGTCACTATCTGGTTGGCATTTACGCAACATGTGGACCAGCCGATTCGGGATGGCGTGATTAAACAAGGTCTTAAAGTAGAGCAGGTGAACAAATGAGAGCCCGAATTTGGATCTGGATTCTGTGGCCCTCTTTCATGATTGCCGGCTTGGCAGAAGGTTTGTTATTTACTTTGGTTCATCCTGAGGACCTCGTGTTTTTTGGAGAACCTGTAACAGCCTCAGCAGAAGCGGTCTACACCTTAGGTTTTTTTGTTCTTTGGCTCTTGTGTGCGCTATCGAGTGCTTTGACCATATATATATTGCCGGGCAGCTTATCTGACTTAGAAGAGCGTGCCGACGGTGGTCTCTTATAAGACAAACAACCGCCTTCGGGCGGTTTTTAATTGGAGCCTCATCAGCACGCAGCACGCAGTGCTCAGCGCTTATTGCACGTGCGTACAGTGAATCGCTCGGGACTTTCCTGCTAGTTCCAATAAGCCATCTATATCGACAAGTTTGATATGTCTTTGCTTAATTTGAATCAGTCCTGACTCAGTAAAGCGTGAGAAGAGTCGGCTGACTGTTTCTAGTTGAATCCCTAAATAAGAACCGATTTCTTCACGACTCATACGCAAATGAAATTCATGAGGTGAATAACCTCGAGCCGATAGACGATCAGACAGATTGAGTAAGAAACTCGCTAAACGTTCTTCGGCTCTCAGTGTGCCAAGAGACAGTAAGTGTCTTTGATCTTGTGTGAGTTCGCGGCTGAGAATTTTATGAAACTGATTTTGCAAAGAAGGGAGTTGGCGTGCAAGTTGTTCAAAATCATTAAAACGAACTACACAGGCTTCACTATCCTCTAGCGCAATAGCATTTGATTGGTAGGTGTTCTCACCGATACCATCGAGACCGAGCATTTCGCCGGGCAAATGAAAACCAGTAATTTGTTCGCGACCATCGGGCAAAGCGTATTCAGTTTTTAGAGTGCCAAAACGAATACCGTAAATGGCTGTTAGGGCATCACCTTGGCGATACAAGGGTTCACCTTTTTTGAGACGTACACGTTCTGTGACTAAAGAATCCACCTTTTGTATATCGTCAGACGACAAGCCTACCGGCAAACAGAATTGTCCTAGCACGCAGGTTGAGCATTTGTTAGGTGAGGCGCTGACGGGTATGTGGTTCATGCGTTTTGTTTTAAATCAATCAATGTGACAGCAATTACTTGTATTCTATCCCCATGCTTATGACTTTTCTAGTTATGAAAATCAATTAATAATGGTAACGAGCAGTCTTTTTCTAACGATATTCCTTGCTAGTTTATTGAGCGGTTGGCATTGCGCCTTGATGTGCGGGGGTATTGCTGCATCCATTGAGAGCCCTTCAACTCATCGTCTTAGACAAATAACAAAAAAATCTCTATTTGTCGAACAGTTATGGATGCATGGCGGTCGTATTTTGACTTATGTGATTTTGGGGTCAGTGTCTGGTGCTCTCGGGTTTTTGATTTGGCAGCAAGATATTCTCCCCATTCAGCGTGGCTTATTTGCCCTTGCAGCGCTCATATTTATTTTGCAGGGTATTAGGATCCTGCGTCAGAATCAAGCTCGTTTATCTCGTTTTGAGCACTGGCTTAATCAAGTAGCGGCCAGAGTCTGGGTGCGCTTAGCCAAGTTACAAGACAGGCATAGTCATTTCGGGCGCTTTCTATCCGGCATGCTCTGGGGTTTGGTTCCTTGTGGTTTGATTTACGGTGTCTTGCCCTTAGCATTCTTATCAGGCGATGCTGCTTCAGGGGCCTTATTAATGCTCGCCTTTGGTCTAGGAACGCTCCCTAATTTATTATTGATTTCCGGTTTGACAGCTCGTCTAGCGAGCTGGGCTCATTGGGTTGGGTTACGTTATGCCGTCGCCGCTTTGATGATCTTGACCGGTATTTTGGGTTTGTACCGGGCTTGGACCTTGCCACTAGACCTGATTCGTGGTGGTTTTTGCATTGCGTAAAGTTTGATTTACAATGCCATGACGGTTAATAAGAAATAAACATAATCCGGAATCACCGGTTTCTTAACCTAAATATATATAGATCCCCAATTAAGACCATTTATGAATTCAGAACAGCTCAAGCTGGTGCTTGAAACAGCGCTCTTATGCGCTAATGAGCCTATGTCGGCCAATGAACTCACTCGTTTATTTTTGGAAGAAGTCCCTGTGGCTGATATCGAAGCTGCCTTGGCCGATATTCAGGCAGCCTGGTCTGAGAAGGGCATGGAGTTATGTCATTTGGCAACGGGCTGGCGTTTTCAAAGTCGCTTAGCGATGCGTGAGTATTTAGATCGCTTAACGCCTGAGAAACCTCCAAAATATTCGCGTGCTGTGATGGAAACCTTGGCCATCATCGCTTATCGTCAACCCGTCACGCGGGGTGAGATTGAAGAAATTCGAGGTGTGACTGTCAGCTCTAATGTAGTCAAGCAGCTTGAAGATCGTGGTTGGATCGAGGTGGTGGGTCACAAAGACACAGTGGGTCGTCCAGGTTTATACGCCACTACGAAACAGTTCTTAGAAGATCTCAGCTTGCAATCTTTGCAAGAGTTACCGATGCTCGAAAGTGCCCAAGAACAAGCGGATAGTCTAGCGCAGCATGTGATTGATTTTGAGAACCAAGAGCAAGTGCAAGCTGAACAAGCGAGTGCGACAGAGTCTGTCGACTCAAGCTCTAGCGATGCTGATGTGGCTGGCGAGAAACCTCAATCATGAGTACTGATCAGTTTGAAAAACCGATAACGGATGCTCAGCCCTCAGATGCGGGCGGGCCTGCAGAAGACGGTCAAGCCACAAAAAAACGCTTTCATCGCAATCCTTATGGTGGCTCGGGCAAAGGTCGTCACCGCAAATTCCAGAAAAAAAACGAGGGCGAGAATACGGCTGAGTCTGCAGCAGGTCACTCAGGGGAGGGTTCACCCAACAAGCCAAAAAATGCGGCTTTGGCTGAAGAGAGCCAAGCGCTATTTGCCAAAGTGGTATCCGGTGAGTTTGACACTGTTTTGGATGCACCAGAGCTTGCAGAAGCTGCAGCGCCGCTTGATTTGAACGCTCAACCAGTGATTGATCCAGCGACTCAAGTGCCTAGCACTGGCCTTACAAATGCTGATGATGAAGATGATGAATCTGATGTTGGTGTGCCTGAAGGTTTGCAGTTTGCAAGTGTGGATGAGTTACCTCTGAGTTTGCGTGATGAAGTCTGGTCGGATTTAGATGACCTAGATGATGAAGCTTTTGATGAAGATACTGTCAAGCTACATAAAGTTCTAGCGGACGCAGGCATGGGCTCGCGACGCGATATGGAAGATTTGATTATTTCAGGTCGTGTATCAGTCAATGGTATGCCTGCGCACATCGGACAACGTGTGGGTCCGACGGATCAGGTTCGTATTAATGGCAAGATGGTTCATCGCAAGATTCCAACTAAACCACCGCGTGTTCTGATCTATCACAAACCTGCCGGTGAAATCGTGAGTCAGGCCGATCCTGAGGGACGCCCTACAGTATTTGATCGCTTACCTAAGCCAAAACAAGGCCGTTGGATTGCCGTTGGGCGTTTGGACTTTAATACTGAAGGCCTTTTATTGTTTACAACCTCAGGCGAATTAGCCAATCGTTTAATGCACCCACGTTACGGGGTCGAGCGTGAGTATGCGGCTCGTATCTTGGGTGAGCTTGATGGCGAGCAAGAGAAGCTTTTAAAAACAGGCATTAATCTCAATGATGGTCAGGCACGTTTCTTACGCTTGGTCAGCGGCGGAGGAGAAGGTGCAAACCGCTGGTATCACGTTGCTTTGACGGAAGGACGCAATCGTGAGGTAAGACGTATGTTTGAGGCGGTAGGCCACGTGGTCTCACGCTTGATTCGTACTCGTTATGGTTTATTTGTTTTGCCTCCACGCTTACGTCGGGGTCGTTGGGAAGAGGTACCAAGCGAGCAAGTGGTGCAGCTGATGAAGATGGCTGGACTCAAAGTGCCACAGGCAGGACAAAAGGGTGCCAAAGATCAAAAAGGAGGGCACCGTATGGATGCTGCGCCTGATCCGATGCAAACCTCCGTCTCCTATTGGGGCTCTAAGGATGCTTTAAGTCAGGGGCATGCCAATTACGGACAGCAAAACAAAACCAAATCACATCATGGTGGGCGCCAGGGTGGCCAACGTCGTTATGACGATGACAGTCAACAAGGGGTGCACTACGGTAGTGCATTCGGTTCAGGATCGAGCTCTGGGAATAAAAACGGTAAAAAGTCGCCTTCCAAGGGAGGTCCTGGGGGTGCGAGGGGCTCTAAAGGCGGCCCCAAAGGGCGTTCTGGTCAAAAATTTCCTAAGAAATTTAACTAGTTAGCGTTTTTTACCAGGATTATTGCTTTGCAGAAAGGCAAAGTTCCTATATAATTCAATTGTTTAGTAAATCCGGCCAAAGTTCGGTGAACGTAAGTCGGGCATATTCTAGTGATGTTAAGAATGTGGGCTATATGCCCACTTTTTTTTGGTGTTTAAAGAACGTATTGATGTATGGCTAACGAGCAAGTTTTTATTGCTGATGCAGTGACAACTCTGGGTTACGCACTCGTAGATATCGAGCGCGAAGGCCGGGGTTTGCTGCGCGTCACCATTGAGAACACGAATTATGAACAGCCCATCACCTTGACCGATTGTGAAAAGGTGACGCGTCATTTGAATTACAGCTTGCCCATTGAAAACATTAATTACGAACGTTTAGAAGTGTCATCTCCTGGACTCGATCGTCCTGTGAAGACTGTGGCTGATTACATTCGTTTTGCAGGTCTTCAAGCGAATGTGAAATTGCGTGTTGCTCATGCAGGACGAAAAAATTACACAGGTATTTTGCAGGGTTTGGTTTCAGGGGATCCTGAGTCGGTGGATGCCAAATTAGGTCTCTTATTTGAGGCCGCGAATGGTGAAGAAGCCATGCTTGAATTTACGCTAGCTGAAGTTGATAAAACTAGGCTAGTTCCCGTCGTTGATTTCAAAGGAAGAAAATCATGAGTCGTGAAGTTCTCATGCTAGTTGATGCACTGGCGCGTGAAAAAAATGTGGAACGTGAAGTGGTCTTTGAGGCCCTCGAGATGGCCTTGGCCTCAGCGAGCAAAAAGCGTTATGAGGAAGATGTGGATATTCGCGTTGCGATTGATCGCAATAGTGGCGAGTACGAGACTTTCCGTCGCTGGTTAGTCGTTCCGGATGAGGCGGGTTTGCAAGAGCCAGACAAAGAGATTTTGCATTTCGAAGCCAAAGAACAGATTGAAGATATTGAGATTGGCGACTACATTGAAGAGCAGGTGGAGTCTGTCGCATTTGGCCGTATCGGCGCTCAAACAGCCAAGCAAGTGATTTTGCAAAAGATTCGTGACGCTGAGCGTGAACAGATCTTGAACGATTATTTGGAGCGTGGTGAAAAAATCATGACAGGCACAGTCAAACGTGCTGACAAAAATGGTCTCATTATTGAATCAGGTCGTGTTGAAGCTTTATTGCGTCGTGACCAAATGATTCCTAAGGAGAATTTGCGTAGTGGTGATCGTGTCCGCGGTTTTATTGTCAAGGTAGACCGTGAAGCACGCGGCCCTCAGATTGAGTTATCAAGAACCGCGCCTGATTTCTTGATGAAATTATTTGAAAACGAAGTGCCTGAGATCGAGCAAGGTTTATTAGAAATTAAAGGTGCTGCGCGTGACCCTGGTATCCGCGCCAAGATTGCGGTGGTAGCCCACGATAAGCGTATTGATCCTATCGGTACATGTGTCGGTGTGCGTGGCACACGAGTGACTGCGGTACGTAATGAGGTCGCAGGTGAGGCCGTGGACATTGTTTTGTGGTCTGAAGATCCAGCGCAGTTTGTGATTGGTGCTCTAGCGCCAGCGCAAGTGCAATCCATCGTGGTCGATGAAGAAAAGCATGCCATGGATGTGGTGGTCGATGAGGAGAATTTAGCGATTGCGATCGGTCGCAGTGGTCAAAACGTTCGTTTAGCGAGTGAGTTGACTGGCTGGCACATCAACATCATGACACCAGAAGAGTCTGCTCAGAAGACTGAGGAAGAGGCTGGTAAGGTGCGTGCACTATTCATGGATAAGCTCGATGTTGATCAAGAAGTAGCTGATATTTTGATTGAAGAGGGTTTTAATAGTCTTGAGGAAGTCGCTTATGTGCCGCTTTCCGAGATGTTACAGATTGAAGCCTTTGATGAAGATACAGTCAATGAATTACGTAATCGTGCGCGTGATTCATTACTCACCATGGAATTAGCCAAAGAAGAGCGTGTTGAAGAGGTATCTCAAGACTTACGTTCTTTGGATGGTATGACTACTTCTTTAATCGCTAAATTAGCGGATAACCAAGTGCATACCCGTGATGATTTGGCTGAGTTAGCAGTTGATGAGTTGGTAGAAATGACTGGTATCAACGAAGAGTCTGCTAAGGGCATGATCATGAAAGCGCGTGAGCACTGGTTTAACTGATTCATAAGGGGTTCGCATGGCGACCACGACCGTACAAGATTTGGCAAAAGAACTGAAGCGCACTCCAGAGGCATTATTGGAGCAGCTTCAGGCCGCAGGTATTAGTAAGACATCTGTGGAAGATAAATTAACAGAAAAAGATAAAACCAAACTTTTGGATTATCTGCGTACTGCTCATGGTTCAGCTGAACCAACAGCGCGTAAGAAAATTACCTTAACGAAGCGTGAAACTACAGAAATTCGTCAAGCGGATTCTGCGGGTCGCACACGGACTGTTCAGGTAGAGGTTCGTAAAAAACGCGTACTCGTTAAGCGTGATGAAGGTGCGGGTGCTGAGCCAGAGAGCGTTGCAGCCCCTGTGCAGCATGTGCTCGATGATGCTGAATTAGCCAAGCGTGAGGCTGAAGCCAAGCGTCAAGCTGAGTTATTGGCCCGTCAAGAAGCAGATATGAAGGCTGAGTTAGAGCGCAAAGCCAAAGAAGAGGCTGAGCGACAAGCTGCTAAAGCTCAGAAAGCTGCCGAGCAAGCGATTGAGCCGAGCGCTGAAGATGTGCAAGAAGAAGCACAAGAAACAGCGAAGGCTAAAGCGAGTGCGCAAGCCAAGGATGAAGAGTTAGAGCAGTTGCGTGTGCGTCGTGCAAAAGCTGAGGCTGAAGCATTAGCGATTCGAGAAATGATGAATGCGCCAGCGCGCGTTCTCAAGGCACCTAAGCCACCTGAGGAAGAGAAAAAAGGCACATTACACAAGCCAGTGAAGGCAGAAGGTGCCGATGCAGATAAGAAAAAAGATAAAGCTAAGCCAGGTAAGACCATCAAGTCTTCTGAGTCCTCATCGACTTGGCAAGAAGAGGGTGCTAAAAAGCGTCCGGGTGGCTTGAAAGTTCGTGGTGATGCCACAGGTGGTACAGGCGGTGGTTGGCGCACAGGGGGTGGTAAGAAGAAATCTCATCAAGCCGAACAAGCGACTAATTTTGTCGCACCTACTGAGCCTGTGGTGCGTGATGTTCATATTCCAGAAACGATTACTGTCTCTGAGTTAGCGCATAAGATGTCTGTTAAAGGCGCTGAGGTCATTAAGCTGCTCATGGGCATGGGGCAAATGGTGACAATCAACCAAGTCTTGGATCAAGACACGGCCATGATCATCGTTGAAGAAATGGGTCATCGTGCTTTTGCAGCGAAATTAGACGATCCTGAGTCTGATCTCAACACTGAAGCGCATGAGTCTGAGCTATTTCCAAGACCTCCAGTCGTTACTGTGATGGGTCACGTGGATCACGGTAAGACTTCTTTGCTAGATAAGATTCGTGCAACCAAAGTAGCCTCTGGCGAGGCGGGTGGTATTACGCAGCACATTGGTGCTTATCACGTTGAGACACAACGCGGCATGATTACTTTCTTGGATACGCCAGGTCACGAGGCCTTTACGGCCATGCGTGCTCGCGGTGCACAAGCGACTGATATTGTTATTTTGGTTGTGGCAGCCGATGATGGTGTGATGCCCCAAACTAAGGAGGCGATTGCCCATGCTAAAGCAGCGGGTGTGCCTTTAGTCGTGGCAGTCAACAAAATTGATAAACCAGAAGCTAATCCTGAGCGTGTCAAGCAAGAGTTGGTCGCTGAGGAAGTGGTTCCGGAAGAATACGGTGGTGACTCGCCATTTATTCCTGTATCTGCTAAGACCGGTGCAGGTATTGATGAGTTACTCGAAAACGTTTTGTTACAAGCTGAAGTTTTAGAGTTAACTGCGCCACGTGATGCGGCAGCAAAAGGCTTAGTGATTGAAGCCAAGTTAGATAAAGGTAAAGGCCCGGTAGCGACCATTTTGGTTCAATCGGGTACCTTAAAGCGTGGTGACATGCTTTTGGCTGGCCAATCATTTGGTCGCGTGCGTGCCATGTTGGACGAAAACGGTAAGCCATGTCAGGAAGCTGGACCCTCTATTCCAGTAGAGATTCAAGGTTTATCAGAAGTTCCGGCAGCTGGTGAAGAAGTTATTGTGGTTGCTGATGAACGTAAGGCTCGTGAAATTGCTTTGTTCCGTCAGGGCAAGTTCCGTGATGTGAAGTTAGCTAAACAGCAGGCCGTCAAGTTAGAAAGCATGTTTGAGAACATGGGTGAGGGTAGTGTTGAGGCAAAGACTTTGCCGATCATCATCAAGGCCGATGTACAAGGTTCTCAAGAAGCACTTTCTCAATCTTTGATGAAGCTCTCTACTCCGGAAGTACGTGTACAGATTATTCATGCGGCTGTTGGTGGCATTACTGAAACCGACATTAACTTGGCGGTGGCTTCTAAAGCAGTCGTGATCGGCTTTAATTCACGAGCTGACGCAACGGCCAGAAAGCTGGCAGAAGCCAATGGCGTGGATATTCGTTACTACAACATCATCTATGATGCGGTGGATGAGGTGAAGGCTGCTATGGGTGGTATGTTGGCACCTGAGAAGAAAGAAGAAGTCACGGGCCTCGTTGAGATTCGTCAGGTATTCCACGTTTCTAAGGTCGGTTCTATCGCCGGTTGTATGGTCTTAGAGGGTCTCGTCAAACGTTCATCAAGAGCTCGTTTATTACGTAATAACGTGGTTATTTGGAGCGGTGAGCTCGATTCATTGAAGCGTTTCAAAGATGACGTTAAAGAGGTGAAGGGCGGTTTTGAGTGTGGCCTTTCATTGCGCGGTTATAACGATATTGAAGTCGGTGACCAGCTTGAGATTTATGAAGTCACTGAAGTAGCAAGAACTTTATAAAGTATGAGCGGTAAAAACCATCGTCATCAACGAGTCGCTGATCAAATTCAGAGGGACTTGGCTGAGCTGATCCCGAAAGAGGTGCGTGATCCTAAGGTAGGATTAATCACCTTGCAATCGGTGGAGCTCAGCCCTGACTTAGCGCATGCGAAGGTTTTTTTTACGGTATTAGGTGGTGATGAGGCGTTAGCCTTACAGGCGCTCAAGGAAAAAGCTGGTTATTTGCATTCACTTTTATTTAAGCGTCTGCATATTCACACTGTGCCGACATTACATTTTTTTCATGATGCATCGATTGAGCGTGGTATTGAGATGTCACGTCTGATTGATCAAGCTCTGGGCGACCGCCACAAACCATCATGATTTCCCCAGCTATTCATGGGGTGGTCTTGCTGGATAAACCTGCAGGCATTACCTCGCAAACTGCCGTCACTATCGTCAAGCGTATCTTTGGTGCGCAGAAGGCCGGTCATACGGGTACCTTAGATCCGATGGCGAGCGGTTTGCTCCCTGTTTGTTTGGGTGAGGCAACAAAATATTCTCAGGATTTGTTGGATGCTGATAAAACCTATTTAGCGGAAATTCGTTGGGGTCAATCCACCAATACAGGCGATGCTGAAGGTGAGATTGTGGCTCAGGCGCACCCTGATTTTGATATAGAGGATGCTGATCTATTGAGAGAGCGGCTTTGCGCATTACAAAGTCGTTTTCTTGGGACTATCGAGCAAGTACCGCCTATGTACTCTGCTTTAAAAAAGGATGGGAAGCCTTTGTATGAATATGCGCGGGCTGGTCAAGAAATTGAACGAGTCGCACGAACTGTAGAAATTCATTCATTAGATTGGTTGGCGATGGCTTGGCCTAAAGCGAGTCTTAGGGTCGCGTGTAGTAAGGGTACTTATATACGTACTTTGGCTGAAGATATGGGGCATGCTCTGGGTTGCGGTGCGCACTTAAGCGCTTTGCGTCGCGAAGCGGTGGGCCATTTACAACTAGACAGAGCGCACACCTTAGAGGAGTTGCGCGCCATGGACGCTGACCGATTGAATCGAGTTTTGTTGCCAGTCGATGCCTTGGTTCAGAATTTAAGCAGTTTAGGCCTAGGGCAGAGTCAAGCCGAACGTTTTTGTTTAGGCCAGCGAGTGCCTGTGGTATCGAATACAGATCAGAGCACGGGTCATGCAGTACGGACCAGTGATGAGGAGGAGCAAGTACTACGAATTTATCGTGGTTCTATCGCTTCAGATAATTTTTTGGGGACGGCTAACTTTCGTAAGGGGGTATTACACCCTAAGCGTTTGATGGCACAAGTCGCCGCCTAATTGATAGAAAAGAGAGCCAAGTATGACTACAAACCGCGCCTTAAGAAATATTGCGATTATTGCCCACGTGGACCACGGTAAGACCACGTTGGTTGACCAGTTATTGCGTCAATCAGGTACTTTCCGTGAAAACCAACAGGTCGCTGAACGCGTCATGGATTCTAACGACATTGAAAAAGAGCGTGGTATCACGATCTTAGCCAAGAACTGTGCTGTGGAATATGAAGGTACACATATTAATATTGTCGACACCCCGGGGCACGCTGACTTTGGTGGAGAGGTCGAGCGTGTCTTATCGATGGTCGATGGTGTGCTATTGCTAGTCGATGCGGTTGAGGGCCCTATGCCTCAAACTCGCTTTGTGACTAAAAAAGCGCTTGCATTAGGATTAAAGCCAATTGTGGTGGTTAATAAAGTAGATCGTCCGGGTGCACGTACTGACTACGTAGTGAATGCAACCTTTGAGCTCTTTGATAAATTAGGTGCTACAGAAGAGCAGTTAGACTTCCCAGTCGTTTATGCCTCAGGCTTGAGTGGTTATGCAGGCCTCACAGATGATGTACGCAGTGGTGATATGAAGCCACTCTTTGAAACGATTTTGAAGTACGTACCGGTACGTGATGATGATCCTAATGGACCGTTGCAATTACAGATTTCATCGATTGATTACAACAGTTATGTCGGTAAGATTGGTGTGGGTCGTATTAAGCGTGGCACAGTCAAGCCTGGGCAGAACGTAGTTTGTGCCAATGGCCCAGACGGCCAAGCATTTAATGGCAGAATCAATCAGGTACTCAAGTTCCGTGGTTTGGAGCGTGAGTTGGTCGATCAAGCGATTGCTGGCGATATCGTATTGATCAACGGGATTGAAGAGTTGGGTATTGGCACTACTGTTTGTGCAGCAGATGCATTAGAGCCATTGCCGATGCTGAAAGTAGACGAGCCAACGTTGACAATGAACTTTATGGTGAACACCAGTCCTTTAGCCGGTCGCGAGGGTAAGTTTGTGACTAGCCGTCAGATTCGTGATCGACTGAATAAAGAGTTAAAACACAATATGGCATTGCGTGTGAATGACACGGATGATGATACTGTCTTCGAAGTATCGGGTCGTGGTGAATTACATCTAACCATTCTTATTGAAAATATGCGTCGTGAAGGTTATGAGTTAGCAGTTTCAAGACCGCGCGTGGTGTTTAAAGAAGAAAATGGTGTCAAATTAGAGCCTTATGAAAATCTCACTGTAGACGTAGAAGATAACACCCAAGGTTCTGTCATGGAAGAATTAGGCAAGCGCAAGGGTGAGCTTTTGGATATGGTTTCTGATGGTAAGGGTAGAACCCGTTTGGAATATCGTATTCCTGCGCGTGGCTTGATTGGTTTTCAGGGAGACTTCCTTACCATGACACGTGGTACGGGTCTGATGAGTCATACCTTTGATGCCTATGGACCTGTCAAAGATGGTGTTTTAGGTGAGCGTCATAATGGTGTTTTGATTTCTCAAGATGATGGTGATGCAGTCGCTTATGCTTTATGGAAACTGCAAGATCGTGGTCGCATGTTTGTGTCTCCTGGTGAGCCGCTTTATGAAGGTATGGTGATTGGTATTCATAGTCGTGATAATGACTTGGTTGTGAACCCTATTAAAGGTAAGCAGTTAACTAACGTACGCGCCTCAGGTACTGATGAAGCAGTGCGTTTGGTCCCACCTGTACAACTCAATCTTGAGTACGCTGTTGAGTTCATTGCTGATGATGAATTGGTGGAGGTCACGCCCAAGAGTATTCGTATTCGTAAGCGTTATCTCAAAGAGCATGAGCGTAAAAAGGCGTCTCGCGAGGCGGTTGTTTAAGCCTTTGCGCTTAAAGGGGGGTTAGATGAACTCTGCTCATGCGCAGTTTTCTTCCAGAGTTTATCTACCCACTGATCAGTCTTACCCTGATTTACTCTCCTTTTTCTGCACTCATTTCCCGCATATCCCGTCTGCAGAGTGGCGGGAAAGATTCTGTTTGGGTTTGGTGCAAGATGAGAATCAACAGACTCTTGCGGCTGACGACCCGTATTGTCCGGGCGTACATCTGCGTTATTTCAAGCGAGTCAATCAAGAGCCACAGATTCCCTTTGAAGAAGAGATCATCTTTGAAAATGAGCGTCTTTTGGTGGCAGATAAACCTCATTTTTTACCTGTGACACCGTCAGGACAATATCTCATGCAGACGCTCTTAAATCGTTTAAGAGTCAAAACTGGCAATACTGAGTTGTCGCCATTGCATCGCATTGATCGCGATACGGCCGGCTTGGTCGTTTTTGCAAAACGTGCAGGTGATCGCGCCTTGTATCAAAATTTATTTCGTGATCGTCACATACAAAAAATCTATGAGGCGATCGCCCCGTACCAAGCCCATTTTCGTAATCCTAGAGTGCGTGAGAGTCGTTTAGAGCCTGGTGCCCATTTTTTACAAATGATAGAGGTGGACGGAAGCCCTAACACCCATACTTTGATTGAATATCTTGAGCATCAGGGTATGTGGGCACGTTATCGTTTAATACCCACCACAGGAAAAAAACATCAGCTACGTGTGCACATGAATGCTTTAGACATACCTATCAAAAATGATGCGATTTATCCTACTTTGACTCCCTTTGCTGGAACAGATTTACCCTTTGATCGACCTTTGCAATTGCTAGCAAAGTCTCTGAGTTTTATCGATCCTATCGATTCGCAGTCGTATGAATTCCACAGTCGACAAGTACTGCGCCTACAATAAAGATATGACTTCTCCCAAGAGACTTGCTGTGGCACCGATGATGGATTGGACGGATCGTCATTGCCGTACTTTTCATCGGGGTCTCAGTCGTCATGCAGTTTTATATTCAGAAATGGTCACTACTGGAGCCCTCATCTACGGGGATCAGGCGCGTCATTTAGATTACAGTGCCTGTGAACACCCCGTTGTTCTGCAGTTGGGAGGTAGTGAGCCTCATGATTTAGCGGCGTGTGTCAAATTGGCTGAGCAGTGGGGCTACGATGAGGTTGACCTCAATTGTGGTTGTCCATCAGAGCGCGTACAACGCGGCTCTTTTGGAGCCTGTTTAATGGCCGAGCCTCAATTGGTCGCAGATTGCGTGAAAGCGATGGTGGACGTCGCCAATCGACCCATTACTGTGAAGCATCGTCTTGGTTTGAATGAGATGGATGCGCAAGGACAGGTTGCTGATTATCAATGGGTTCTCGATTTTATGTGTCAGGTTGCGCAGGCGGGCGCTACACAGTTAACGATCCATGCCCGCAATGCCGTACTCAAAGGTTTGTCGCCTAAAGAAAATCGTGAGGTGCCCCCGCTGCGATATGACATTGCTAAACGTTTACGGCAGGATGTCCAGCGACATTTTCCGCACGTCCGCATTTTGCTCAATGGTGGTTTAGCTAGCAATCACGATATCGTGCGTTATTGGCATGACTTTGATGGTTTTATGGTGGGACGTGCTGCCTATCACACGCCTGCTATGTTGTTGGACTGGGATCGTTTGATCACTTCGGATGCGACCGAGATGGGCCATTTTTTTGGTGCAGAGGATTGGTTACGTATCACTGAGGCATTAATTGCTCAGGCTATTGATTGGCGCGAGCATTGCATGAAAGCTGGGCGACCTTTTCACTTGGCAGCGATTACCCGACATATCTTAGGTCTAGCGCATGGCAAGGGAGGATCGCGCTACTGGCGTAGGCAATTATCGGATTATGCGCAGTTGGCAGAGGTTCAAAGTGATGAACAAATTCGCGAATTCTTTGTTCGTGCGAACCAACAGCTGCGTATCGTGGTTGAAGAAGAAGACGCTGACAGGGTATAATCTCATTTCTCTGCGGTGGCTGTAGCTCAGTTGGTAGAGTCCAGGATTGTGATTCCTGTTGTCGTGGGTTCGAGTCCCATCAGCCACCCCATCTACTGTTTATCTCATTTTCGCTTATTTACTACCAAGCCCTCCTAAGCGCTTGTGAAAATCGCTTCATTGTGAGCACACATCAATCAGTCTTTAATACGGATTTTTTGCAAACTGCTGTCGTCACTTTGCTCCACTGTTTGAGTTTGACCTTTCAAAAATACCCACCAATGCGAGAACGCAGCGGATGCTGCAATCACTAGGCCGATGCGCCAATCAAGGCTGTGCCCGAGTATCCACCATAAGGCGCATACAAAAGTTACCGTGTAGGTTCGACCAGACTCCCAAGACACAAGTAGGTAGAGACCGGCGATGAGGGCAATAAAGCTTAGATGGCTTAGTGATTCGGATTCGAACATGTAAAAAAGCAGATTCGCACCCAAGTACAGATCGACTAGCAGAATATGAATGACTAGAAACCCGTGGGAAGAAAACAGTTTCCAGAACTGCTGATTAAAACGCTCACTGAACATGAACATATAGACTCCCTAGCCGGGTGATGGATATTTGTAAGCTTATAGTAAGAATTAAATCATTGCTGACCCTATCGCAAAAATGGGTACCCCTAATTTGGATTTAGACTAAGATAACTATATGTTTAACCCAAGCATTAAAAATCAATGAAAACAATTACTTATCTAATTTCGGCACTCACGCTATCAGCTGCTTCTAGTGTTTGGGCTTCCGGAGAAGCGATTTATAAGCAGGCCTGCATGGCCTGTCATGGTGCGGGTGTAGCGGGTGCTCCCAAAACAGGGGATAAGGCTAAGTGGGCCCCCTTGATTAAGGAAGGTCAGGCGGTATTAACTGCCCACGGATATGTGGGTGTGCGTGGCATGCCGCCCAAAGGGGGTCAACCCGATCTGAGTGTTGAAGGTTTTGCTAGTGCCGTAGTCTATATGGCGAATCAAAGTGGTGGGCAGTGGAAGGAGCCTGATGCTAATCTTTTACAGGCTATTCACAAAGAGATTGAAAAGCGCGAGAAGCAACTGAAAAAGAAATAAGTTGATCCGCTTCGTCTAAAAAACTTCATGCGAAAATCTCAGGCATGAAGTTTTTTTTTAATTGTCTAGCGCACGCCTTTTTATGGCTCCTCGCGCACATTCCTTATCGCTGGACTGTCCATGTGGGCTATTTTCTGGCACGCTTAGCGCCACGTTTTTCTAAGTCACGTGTGAAGGTGATTGCCGCTAATTTGCGCGCGTGTTTTCCGCAAATGAGTGAGTCAGAGCGTGAGCAAATTCAAAAAGAACACTGGCGCTTACTCGGTCGAAGCTTTGCTGAACGAGGTATTTTGTGGTTAGGTAGTGAGCAACAAATTACAGAATTAGTCGAGGTGCAATCGGCTGTGAATTTGGCAGATGGTAAGCCACGGCTTTACGTTGGCATGCATATGGTCGGTATCGAGGCTGGTTTAATCGCAATATCTTTACATCTAAAAAAGCTCGGTGTTAAACCCGGTATTACGCTCTATATTCACATGACCAATGATTATTTTGAGCCACGCATTAAGGCTTGGCGTGAGCGTTTTGGCGCACGTATGCTATTGCGTGAGCATCACGGTCGCGAGTTGATTCGTGAGATAAAGCAGGGTACCTTTGTGTGCTTATCACCTGATATGGATTTGGGACGTAAAGACTCTGCCTTTGTGCCATTTTTTGGGGTGGCTACTAATACTGTTTTATCTGTGTCTAAGATGGCCCAGTTGGCAGGTGCTGAGGTATGCCCCATCTACACCGTACTCAAAGAGGATGGGTCAGGTTATGTTTGTCATGTGGGTGAGGCTTGGCCAGGTTTTCCGAGTGAAGATGCCATCGCAGATACAGCGCGCATGAATGCTTTTTTCGAAACAGTGATTCGTCCGCGCATTCCGGAGTACTATTGGATACACAAGCGCTTTAAAAATCGTCCTGATGGTGAAAAATCGATTTACTAAGAAGACTATCTTAGTTTAGAGACCACCAGGTCGAATCAGCCCCACAGCAAGACCTTCAACAACAATTTCTTCACGACGTGGATCAATCAGAATATTTTCAAAATCTGGATTTTCAGCCACTAGCTCAATCATCAAACCATGGTTGGTCTTCTTTTGTGACCAACGTTTCACGGTGACTTCATCTTCAAGTCGTGCAACCACAATATCACCGCTGCGTACATCACTTGTTTTTTTCACAGCGAGGTAGTCACCTTCCAAAATACCGGCGTCACGCATACTCATGCCACGTACTTTGAGTAGGTAGTCAGCTCCTCGGTCAAAGAGGCTAGGATCTACTGGGATTTGTTTCTCAACATGTTCTACAGCTAGGATGGGTGAGCCTGCTGCCACACGCCCAATCAAAGGCAAACTCAATTGCTGTAAAGCGGCAATGGGTAGAGTCATTTGATGGGCTAATTTAATACCGCGTGAAGTGCCTGGACTCAGTTCTAAGTAACCTTTTCGGGATAGGGCGCGTAAATGTTCTTCAGCAGCGTTCGCGGAGGCAAACCCCAGTTGTTTGGCAATTTCAGCGCGTGTTGGTGGCATACCGCTTTTAGCGATGCTGTCTTGGATGAGCTCCAAGATTTCTTCTTGCCGAGCGGTCAACTTGGGTTTGACTGTATTTGTATCCATGCTGTGATTCTATACAGTGATTTCATTCCACGCAAGACCCCTCGATAATGTTTTTATGAATTCTGCACATTTAATGGTTTTAGGCATGGGCGGCACGATTGCCGGCTTGGCTCATGATCCGTCTAAGCCCATGGCTTACCAAGCGGGGGCTTTGGCAATTACCGATTTGATTCGTGAGGCGGCCAGTGATTTTGGTGAGTTGGAATGTATTCAGGTGGCCAATATAGATAGCCGTCATATGCATGAGGCTTTAATGATCGATTTAGCTCATGCAGTCGAAGCGGGGTTAGAGCGTGATGATATCTCGGGGATCGTCATTACCCATGGGACGGATACTCTTGAGGAAACCGCTATTTTTTTACATGCGACCTTGGGTAAGTTGGCCAGTCACCATAAGAAAGCGGTTGTCTTAACCGGTGCTATGTTGCCTGCTAATGCTGACCATGCCGATGGCCCAGCGAATCTGCGAGCCGCTTTAATGTTGGCTAAGGAGGCTAAGCAGAACCAACAGTTTGGGGTTTTGGCTGTGATGGCGGGTAAGCCATGTTTAGCCAGAGAGTTATCCAAACAGCATACCCATGCCTTAGATGCTCTCGTGATGAGTGCCCGTGAGCTAGATGGCCCGATTCATAAGCGTCAAGCTGATGTGATGTTACCCACAACGATTGATTGGCCGTGGGTAGAGATTGTGACTAGTCATGCAGGAGCGTCTGCTAAAGCGGTTGATTTACTTGTTAAAGAAGGCGTTAAGGGCATTGTGATTGCTGGCACAGGGCAGGGTAGCGTTCATAAAGAGATGTCTGAGGCGCTTTTGATGGCTGCCGAGTTAGGGGTGGCTGTGGTGCGCTCTTCAAGGGTTGGGGCTGGGGTCGTTTTTTCTGAAATTCCCGAGCCAGATACGCAGTGGAATTGGGTTTCAGCCCGTGATTTGAACCCACCCAAAGCCAGAATTGCCCTACAGTTGGCTCTTTTAGAGGAAAAAACCGCCCAAAATCGCGATTGGCGCACTATTTTTGCTACAATTTAGGGCTGTAGTTTTTTTAAGCCTTGTCACACTGGTGATGTGCCTAAACAGTGGTTCATCAGACGCCCAGGTGGCTTTTATCCATAAGGAGTAGATATGCGTCACTATGAAATCGTTTTTATCGTCCATCCGGACCAAAGCGAGCAAGTGCCTGCCATGATCGAGAAGTACAAGAGTACTGTCGCGACACAAGGTGGTAAGGTACATCGCGTAGAAGATTGGGGTCGTCGTCAGATGGCTTACATGATCGACAAGCTCGCCAAAGCTCACTATGTTTGCATGAATATCGAATGTGGTTTGAACACACTCGAAGAACTCGAGCATTCATTTAAGTTTAACGATGCGGTTTTGCGTCACTTGGTAATCAAGATGAAGAAGGCTGAAACAGAGCCATCCATCATGATGAAGCAAGTTGAGCGTGAAGAAGCACGTAAAGCTCAACAAGCTACGGAGGCGCCTGCTGCCTAATAGGCACTGAGCTGGCTAGGGTTGAATCACTTCATCCTCACTGCCACCTTAATTGCTAAAGAGGCTCTGCGTTATACACCGGCCGGTCTTCCTGTTGTGCAATGTCAATTAGAGCATTGCGGTGAAGTGATAGAAGATCAACAAGTTCGGCGTATACAAATGAGTTTGACAGCAATAGCGATTGGAACAATTGCCCGGCAATTAGAACAATGGCCACTAGGTGAGCAAATGCAGTGTGAAGGTTTCATGGCCCCGCAAAGTCAGCGCAGCCAGCGGCTCGTCTTTCATATCACGAATCTAAATACGTAAAGGATTTAAACATGGCATACGGTAATAACGAGGATCGCAAAAATAAGCGTCCTGCCCAACAAAACCCATTATTCAAGCGCAAGCGTTTTTGTCGTTTCACGGCAGCTGGCGTAGACCAGATTGACTACAAAGATGTAGACACTCTACGTGACTTCATTGCTGAAAACGGCAAGATTATTCCTGCCCGTTTAACCGGCACCAAAGCCTTGTATCAGCGTCAGTTAGAAACAGCGATTAAGCGCGCACGTTTCTTGGCATTGATGCCTTTCACCGATCAACATAAGAAATAATCAGGGAGTCATTCGATGCAAGTTATTCTCCTCGAGAAAGTCGCCAACCTCGGTAATTTGGGCGATATCGTTAAAGTTAAAGATGGTTATGCACGTAACTTCTTGATCCCACAACGCATGGCTCGTCGTGCTACAGAAACAGCGATTGCTGAGTTTGAAGCCAAGCGTGCTGAACTTGAAAAAGCAGCTGCCGAAAAATTAGCAGCCGCTAAAGCTGTCGGTGAGAAGCTCAACGGTGTTGTTGTACAAATCAAACAAAAGGCCGGTGTGGATGGTCGTTTATTTGGTTCTGTAACTAACCATGATGTGGCAGAAGCGTTACAGCAAAAAGGTTTCCAGATTGAGAAGGCCAATGTGCGTATGCCAACCGGTCCATTGAAGATGGTCGGTGATCACGCTCTATCTGTTGCCGTGCATACGGATGTTGTTGTCGACATCACTGTGCAAGTGATTGGTGAGCAGGTTTAATTAGCATTTGTCTGATATCACCTCTGATATCATCAAGACATGGCTGATTCTGCAATCCAAGCATTAAAAGTACCTCCGCATTCCGTCGAGGCCGAGCAATCGGTGCTCGGCGGTTTGCTTTTGGACAATGCTTCTTGGGATCGTGTCGGTGATGTTCTCACTGAGCAAGATTTTTATCGCCCTGATCATGCGCTCATTTATCGAGTGATTGGACGATTAGTATCTGATGGTATGCCGGCTGATGTGATTACTGTCGCAGAAGCCATGAAGAGCCAGAGCGATGGTCAAGCGATTGGTATTGATTACCTCAATTCTTTAGCGCAAGCTACGCCTAGCGCAGCCAATATTCGTGGTTATGCTGAAATTGTGCGTGATCGCAGTGTGCTGCGTCGTTTAATTCAAGTATCAGACACGATTGCTAGCTCTGCCTTTACGCCCGAAGGCCGACATGTGCGCACAATTTTGGATGAAGCCGAGTCTCGTATTTTGGCTATTGGTGAAGAGGGTAATCGTGGTAAGACGGATTACTTTGAAATCAGCAACCTTCTAACTGATGTCGTGACTCGTATTGATGAGCTTTATCATCGTCAGGGCGGAAGTGATGTTACGGGTGTGGCGACAGGCTTTATTGACTTGGATCGTCAGACCAGTGGTTTACAAAAAGGCGACTTAATTATTGTTGCCGGTCGTCCATCCATGGGTAAAACTGCATTTTCAGTCAATATTGCCGAGAATGTGGCTCTCAAAGAGGGTTTACCTGTTTTAGTGTTCTCGATGGAGATGGGCGCGTCTCAATTGGCCTCGCGTATCTTGGGTTCGGTCGGTCGTATTGACCAATCGCGCATGCGCACAGGCAAGTTGCAAGAAGATGAGTGGCCTAAGATCACTGAGGCGATTGCGCGTTTAAATGAAACGACCATCATGATTGATGAGACGGGGGCTTTAAGTAGTTTAGAACTCAGAGCCAGAGCACGTCGTGTAGCTCGTAAATGTGGGGCTCTAGGTTTAATCGTGGTGGACTACTTGCAGTTAATGAGTGGTAGTGGTGGCGGTAGTGGCGAAAACCGAGCTACAGAAATTTCAGAAATTTCACGTTCTTTAAAATCCCTCGCTAAAGAGTTACAGTGCCCCGTGATTGCTTTGTCGCAGCTCAACCGTGGTTTAGAGCAACGACCTAACAAACGTCCGGTGATGTCAGATTTGCGTGAGTCGGGCGCCATTGAACAAGATGCCGACTTGATCTTGTTTATCTACCGTGACGAGGTTTATCACCCCGATACCACCACAGACAAGGGTATAGCTGAGATCATCGTCGCCAAGCAGCGTAACGGTCCCATTGGCACCGTTAAATTAAGTTGGCAAGGTCAATTTACGAAGTTCGATAATTTAGCCCAAAGCTATGGCGGTGGTGGCATGTCCGCCAACTACGAGCCGTTCTAATCTAATTCCTACCCTAGAACATTTCGGCCGCTTTTTTCGGGCCAGTGACGCGCATAGACTAAAATGATGACAGTTTTGTGTCATGTCATAAAAAAGGACGTCTATGCTCGGTCGCTTCATGCCTAAAGAAGAAAACTTCTTCGAATTATTCAATCAGCATGCTCATTTGTGTGTCACTGGGGCAGAAGAGCTATACAAACTAGTCAACGATTTGCCCAATGCCGCTGATCATACTCAGGCGATTCAATCTTCTGAGAAAAAAGCAGACAAAATCACTCACGAGACGATTGACTTGCTTCACAAGACATTTATTACACCCTTAGATCGTGATGAGATTCATAAGCTCATCACTACTATGGATGATATTTTGGACTTGATGGAAGATGTGGCTGAAGTCATTCAGTTATACGATGTGACTCAGGTCACTCCTGAGGCCGTCGAGTTGGCACGTATTTGTGTAGCTTGCTGTGAGCGTGTGAGTGTTGCGGTTGGCAAATTACATGATATGAAAAATGCTAAAGACATTTTACGTATTGCTACAGAAATCGACATGCTGGAGTCTGATGCTGACCGTGTCATGCGTTCAGCCATCTCGGTTTTATTCAGAGAAGAAAACGATTTCAAGCGTTTGATGAAGCTCAAAGCGGTTTATGAGTTACTCGAGACTATTACAGATAAGTGTGAAGATGTCGCGAACATCCTTGAAGGTATTGTTCTGGAAAACGCCTGATGTCAACATTAGAAATTAGTATGTGGGTGATGGTCCTCTTAGTGGGCTTAGCACTCTTATTTGACTTCATGAATGGTTTTCATGATGCCGCGAACTCAATTGCTACGGTAGTCTCTACGGGAGTTCTCAAGCCCCAACAGGCTGTCGCTTTGGCTGCTTTCTTTAACTTCATTGCTATTTTGGTATTTCAGCTCAAGGTGGCTGCGACCGTTGGCAAAGGCACCATTGATCCAGCGGTGGTGGATCACGTAGTCATTTTTGGTGCTCTATCAGGTGCTATTGTGTGGAATGTCATCACTTGGTGGTTCGGCATTCCATCAAGCTCTTCTCATGCCTTGATTGGTGGTTTGGTGGGAGCTGGTTTAGCCAAAGCAGGGCCAGTTGCCCTTATTAGCTCGGGTGTCATTAAGACCATCTTGTTCATTTTGGTGTCTCCTCTCTTAGGTTTCACATTGGGAGCTTTGTTAACACTCTTATTTTCTTGGTTATGTTTCAGAATGTCTCCCGCTTATGTGGATCGTTGGTTTAGACGTTTACAGTTAGTCTCTGCGTCGATGTATAGCTTGGGCCATGGTGGTAATGATGCGCAAAAGACGATCGGGATTATTTGGCTCTTGTTAATCACAGGGGGCTACATATCGACTACAGATACAGCACCGCCAATGTGGGTGATTGTGTCTTGTTATGTGGCGATTGGTTTAGGAACGCTCTTCGGTGGCTGGCGCATTGTCAAGACCATGGGGCAGAAGATCACTAAGCTCAAACCCTTTGGCGGTTTTTGTGCTGAAACGGGTGGTGCAATGACTTTATTCTTAGCGGGTGCCTTGGGTATTCCGGTGTCAACGACGCATACCATCACCGGAGCGATTGTTGGAGTCGGTTCTGCACGACGTGCTTCGTCGGTACGTTGGGGTCTAGCAGGTAGCATTGTCTGGGCTTGGGTCTTAACCATCCCCGCGTCTGCACTCATGGCAGCTGCAGCCTGGTGGCTCGGACGCTTCTTTTTATAAAGACGCAGTTAGTTTTTAGAACGTGATGCAGTGCTTGTCGCAATCCGGCGTGATTCGGTAAAGCGACTCGACCAATACGGTGAAGAGATTTTCTCTAGACGTACTGTGCCCCCTTTAGAGGGGGCATGGACGAAGCGTCCTTGACCTACATAAATACCCACATGAGAGTGTTTATGGCCTTGGGTGTTAAAAAATACTAAATCTCCTGGAGCAGGGGTTTGATTGCCCAGGGATTGGCCCACTTGACCAATCCCTTCTACGGTTCTTGGTAATTTGATTTGTCCTACCTTTTGATAAACATAGCCAATCAAGCCACTACAGTCAAAGCCACCTTTAGGCGTGTTACCCCCATATCGATAAGGAACCCCCACGAGGCCAATGGCCGCGATGGAATAGTCCTCTAGACCGGCGCTGACCTCTTGAGAAAAATCAGGTAAGGAGGAAGTTCGAAAAGGTAGCGATGAGCAAGCAGATAAAACACCGCAACTCATAATGAGTAAACCGTGTCGCAAAACGCTACGCCGACCCTTTAGGGTCGGTGTAGCTCGGCCATGATCTGATTGAGTTTTAGAGTGCGTCAGCTGCATGATCGGCTAAGCGCGAGCGCTCACCGCGTGCCAAAGTCACGTGACCGCTGTGACGCCATCCTTTGAATCGATCGACCACATAGGTAAGACCCGAAGAGCCTTCAGTCAAATACGGCGTATCAATCTGTGCAATATTGCCTAAGCAAATAATCTTGGTGCCCGGACCTGCGCGCGTCACTAAGGTTTTCATTTGTTTAGGCGTTAAGTTTTGTGCTTCATCAATGATCACAAACTTACTCACGAAAGTACGGCCACGCATAAAGTTCATACTTTTAACTTTGATGCGTGAGCGGATGAGTTCTTGAGTTGCGGCACGACCCCATTCGCCAGCGCCATCATCGCTACGATGTAAGACTTCGAGGTTGTCATCAAAAGCGCCCATCCAAGGTTGCATTTTTTCTTCTTCAGTCCCTGGTAAAAAGCCGATATCTTCGCCCACAGGAACCGTGGCACGGGTAATGATGATCTCGTTATAGCGTTTACTATCTAAGACTTGCTCAAGTCCTGCAGCAAGAGCTAGTAAGGTTTTTCCTGTGCCAGCCTGACCTAAGAGAGTGACAAAATCTATCTCAGGGTTCATGAGTAAATTCATCGCAAAGTTTTGTTCACGATTTCTAGCCGTGATGCTCCAAACATTATTTTTCTGATGTGAAAAATCACGGAGTGTTTGCAGTAGTGCGGTTTTGCCTTGAATCTCTTTGACTTGAGCATAAAAAGGTGTGCTGCCGTCGGGATTTTCTTGATAGACGAACTGGTTCACCATCATATGTGCAACACTCGGGCCTGTGACGCGGTAGAACATCGTGCCTGACTTGGTGTCGCTCCAGCTTTCCATGTCTTTACCGTGTTTTGGCCAGAAGTCAATCGGCAGTTGGAGTACGCCGGAGTACATTAAGTCACGGTCTTCTAAGACCTGATCGTTAAAGTAATCCTCAGCGGGCAGACCCAATGCGCGCGCTTTAATACGCATATTGATGTCTTTAGAGACTAGAACAACCTGACGATCTTTGCGCGCCTGCTGTAGGTCACGCACGACGCCCAAAATCATGTTGTCAGCCTTGCCTGTGGGTAAGCCATCGGGAAGATTGATTTGATTGAGTGAGACTTGGAAAAACAGTCGACCCGTAGCGTCTTTATTACCCAATTTATTCAGAGGAATACCTTCTTCGAGTATGCCACTGGTGCCCGCCACTAAATTGTCGAGAGAGCGACTCACAGTACGAGCATTACGTGCGACTTCACTCATCCCTTTTTTATGGTTATCGAGTTCTTCGAGTGTCATCATGGGTAGATAGACATCATGCTCCTCGAAACGAAAGAGCGCTGTAGGATCGTGCATCAATACATTCGTGTCGAGCACAAACAAACGAGTGATGCCATCATCTGGTGTTTTTCTAACCTTAGGGCTGGCCTTGGGCGTGTTGAGTTTGCTAGCTGCTTTCTTGCCTTTTTCAGGAGCTCTCATGCGCTCTAGGGTAGCGAGTGTCATAGCACTGCTATCCACTGGCTCTGCAATGACTTCTGCAGGCTCATCCATCTCAGTGATAGTGGCTTCGATGCGTTTGGGACGTTTTTTTAACTCTGCTTTAGGTTGGCGACGGATATTGACTTGGTCTGCAATTTGGGAAGGTACTGGTGGCAGAGGCATTCCGGAGGTCTCCTAATAAAGAAAAAACCGCCTACCGGGTGGGGTGGCGGTTATTGAGGGTGAAGTTATTGTGTGCATCTGAGTGATAACTTATCCTAATTTTTATGACATTGCAAACAATTTAAATAAATTAAATTTTTTGTGCTGCTTGAAGTACATCTTGAACATGCCCAGGAACTTTCAGGCCGCGCCACTCATGTCGTAAGATGCCTTGGGCATCAATTAAAAAGGTGCTGCGTTCAATACCGCGAACCTGCTTGCCATACATATTTTTCATTTTAATTACGCCGAAAAGCTGGCAGGCAATCTCATCTTCATCGCTGAGTAGTTCGAAGGGCAATTCAATCTTTCGTTTGAAGTTCTCATGGGACTTAAGACTGTCTCTAGAAATGCCAACGATCACCGTATTAGCTTGCGTAAAAGCATCAATGTGGTCTCTGAAATCCATCGCTTCTACGGTGCAACCTGGGGTGGCATCCTTGGGATAGAAATACATGACAATATTTTTACCCAAGCAGGCTGATGGGCTAAATGTCAGACCGCTAGTTGCGGGAATTTCAAAATGGGGCACCGCTTTGCCAAGAGCAACTGACATGGAGTCTCCTTTTATATTATGTTTTACGTATTTATAGCAGACTTATGTCCTAAAAGACCGATTTTCAAGGTCAATCAATCAGAAAAGCCCCTAGAACTTGGCGACCTTCTGCCATCAATATATTGTAGGTTCGACAAGCCGCCTGTAAATCCATGGTTTCTATGCCGATTTTGGCAGCGAATAAAGGAGCCAATAGTTCTGGTTTTGGAAAGCGGATACGGTGACCGCTGCCAAATATGATGACTTGCGGTTGTAAGCTCGCCATTTGGGCGAAATCGGCGCTGGTAAGATCCTCAAACCGACTCACAGGCCACGGAGTAATAGGGCCTTCAGGCATGACCCAGATAGAAGTGGGGTGGCTGAGATGATTGATTTCAATAAAGCCTGGCCCATAACGGGTCACAGTATTGAGATTTTGGGCTGCGTCAGGCTGTAGTTTCAAGGGGTAGGCCTTCAAGCTCTGTCATAATTACAAAATTATAGATAAATTAAGACTTTAGGGTCATTTCTGGGCTGGCTATTGTGAAAGAAATTAAAAAATCGAACAAACTCAATAACGTTTGCTACGACATTCGCGGCCCCGTCTTAGAGCTTGCTCAACAGATGGAGGAAGAGGGTCAAAAGATTATCAAATTGAATATTGGTAATGTCGGCGTTTTTGGTTTTGATCCGCCTGAAGAAATACAGTTGGACATGATTCGTAATTTAGCGAATGCCGCACCTTACTCAGATTCAAAGGGTATTTTCTCCGCACGTAAAGCCATCATGCATTACTGCCAAGAAAAAGAAATTCAGGGTGTGACGCTAGAAGATATCTATACCGGTAATGGCGTGTCTGAGCTCATTGTTTTGGCAATGAATGCCTTGCTCAACGCCCAAGATGAAGTTTTGGTACCGGCCCCAGATTACCCATTGTGGACGGCGGCTGTCTCATTATCCGGTGGCACACCTGTTCATTATCTCTGTGATGAGAGCAAAGACTGGAACCCTGATCTAGATGATATTCGTAAAAAAATATCACCCAAGACTAAGGCGATTGTTGTTATTAACCCCAACAATCCCACCGGGGCTGTCTACAGTCCTGAGACGCTCAAGGCCATCATCGCCGTGGCACGTGAGCACGGCCTGATTATCTTTGCTGATGAAATCTACGATAAAACCTTGTTTGATGGTGTCAAACATCATTCGATTGCGGCATTGTCGACGGATGTCCTCACGGTCAGTTTTAATGGTTTATCTAAAAACTATCGTTCTTGTGGATATCGCGCCGGTTGGATGGTGGTTTCAGGGGACAAGAGTGCTGCTAAAGACTACATTGAGGGATTGAATATGCTCTCCTCTATGCGTCTTTGTGCCAATGTCCCTGGTCAATATGCGATTCAGACCGCTCTAGGTGGCTATCAGAGTATTAACGATTTAGTGGCAGAGGGTGGTCGACTGCGTCGTCAGCGTGACTTGGCTTATGAACTGGTGACTCAGATCCCTGGTGTTACGTGTGTTAAGCCCAAAGCAGCTTTGTATTTGTTCCCTAAGCTCGATCCTAAGATGTACCCCATCGAAGATGATCAGGCTTTTGTTGCGCAATTGCTTAAGGAAGAGAAGGTGCTCTTGGTCCAAGGTAGCGGTTTTAACTGGCCACAAGCGGATCACTTCCGAATTGTTTTCTTACCTCATGAAGATGTTCTGCGTGAGGCCATTGGTCGTTTAGCGAGATTTTTGGAACGCTATCGTCAAAAATACGGTCAATAACTTTTTTAAATTCATTTATTAGAGAGTCGTCGAGTTTTTATGAAACCTATTCAAGTTGGCTTATTGGGCATTGGTACTGTAGGCGGTGGTGTTTTCACCGTTCTTGAACGTAATCAAGAAGAGATTCAGCGTCGTGCTGGACGGGGCATTCAGATTCATACTGTTGCTGATTTGGATACGGCTCGTGCAGAAGCGTTAGTTAAAGGACGTGCCAAAGTCGTTAATGATGCTAAGTTGGTCGTGAATAATCCTGAGATTGATGTTGTCGTGGAGCTGATTGGTGGCTATGGCATTGCGAAGGACTTAGTCTTAGCAGCGATTGCTCAAGGCAAACATGTAGTCACTGCTAATAAGGCCTTATTGGCAGTGCACGGTAATGAAATTTTTGCTGCGGCTCAAGCCAAAGGTGTCACAGTGGCCTTTGAGGCTGCGGTTGCGGGTGGCATTCCGATTATCAAGGCCTTGCGTGAAGGTTTGACTGCCAACCGTATCGAATGGATTGCCGGCATCATCAATGGCACCACCAATTTCATCTTGTCCGAGATGCGTGACAAAGGTCTAGATTTTGACGTGGTGCTCAAAGAGGCTCAACGCTTAGGTTATGCAGAAGCCGACCCAACATTTGATATCGAGGGCGTTGATGCTGCTCACAAGGCTACCATTATGAGTGCGATTGCCTTTGGTATACCGATGCAATTTGATAAAGCACATATTGAAGGCATTACAAAATTATCTGCTGTTGATATTCGTTATGCGGAGCAATTGGGATACCGCATTAAATTATTAGGCATCACTAAAAAAACTCAAGACGGAGTTGAGTTGCGTGTGCATCCTACTTTAATTCCAAGTAAGCGTTTGATCGCTAACGTCGAGGGCGCCATGAATGCCGTCCAAGTTCAAGGTGATGCAGTCGGTACCACTTTGTACTACGGTAAAGGTGCTGGTGCTGAGCCGACTGCTTCAGCCGTCATTGCAGATCTAGTGGATGTGACGCGCTTGCAAACGGCGGACCCTGAGCAGCGTGTGCCGCATCTGGCTTTCCAGCCAGGTTCTGTAGTGAATACAACGGTCATGCCTATGGGCGAGGTCACTACTAGCTATTACTTGCGTATGCGCGTTGCTGATGTGGCTGGCGTTTTGGCTGACATCACGCGCGTCATGGCAGATCACGGCATTTCTATTGATGCGATGTTGCAGCGTGAAGCCGGAGATGGCGAGAACCAAACAGATCTCATTATGCTCACTCACGAAACCAAGGAAAAGCATATCTTGGCTGCTATCACAAAAATTGAAACACTCAAGACGGTGGAGGGCTCAGTCACCAAAATCCGCTTGGAAAACCTGAGTTAAGAGATTTTTTATGAAATACGTTTCAACGCGCGGTCATGAAGCTAAGCTCGGCTTTTCGGAAATTTTGTTAGAAGGCTTGGCTGCTGATGGTGGCCTCTACATGCCAGAAAGCTATCCAAAAGTCACTCGTGAACAACTCGATCAGTGGCGTCATCTCTCTTATGCTGATTTGGCATATGAAGTGTTGAGCCTGTATTGCGATGACATTCCGAGTGATGATTTACGTCAAATTCTTAGAAAGACTTATACCGCAGAAGTTTATTGCAATGGACGGAGTGCAGATAATGCCAATGACATTACACCTATCCATTGGCTAGGCGATGAGCAAGGTACGCGCGTCGGTCTTTTGAGCTTATCGAATGGCCCCACGCTCGCCTTTAAAGATATGGCGATGCAGCTTCTAGGCCATCTATTTGAGTACACCTTAGCTAAGCGCGGTCAAGAGTTAAATATTTTGGGCGCAACATCGGGAGATACCGGTAGTGCTGCGGAATATGCGATGCGCGGTAAAAAAGGGGTACGCGTCTTTATGTTATCGCCACATGGCAAGATGAGTCCCTTCCAAGTGGCGCAGATGTATTCTTTGCAAGACCCCAACATCATCAATATTGCTATTGAAGGTGTTTTTGATGATGCGCAAGACATTGTCAAGGCGGTCAGTAATGATTTGACATTCAAGGCGCGTCAGAAGATTGGCACAGTGAACTCTATCAATTGGGCGCGGGTTGTAGCGCAAGTGGTGTACTACTTCAAAGGATACTTGGCGGCAACTACTAGCAGTGAGCAAAAAGTATCTTTTTGTGTGCCTTCAGGTAACTTCGGTAATGTTTGCGCGGGCCACATCGCGCGGATGATGGGTTTACCGATTGAAAAATTAGTCGTGGCCACCAATGAAAATGATGTTTTGGATGAGTTTTTCAAAACAGGAGTTTACCGTGCGCGTAAATCAGCAGAGACATTTCATACATCAAGCCCATCGATGGATATTTCCAAAGCCAGTAATTTCGAGCGTTTCATCTATGATTTGCTCGATCATGATGGTGCACGTGTGAAGCAAATGTTTAAAGATGTCGACACGCTCGGGGGCTTTGACCTAGCGGCGGATCCGGTATTTAAAAAAGTGGCATCTTACGGATTTGTATCTGGACGTAGTACCCATCAAAATCGTTTAGAGACGATTCGCGATGTGCACGGAAAGTATTCAGTGCTTATCGATACGCACACTGCTGATGGGGTTCGTGTGGCACGTGATTATTTGCAAAGCAATATTCCGATGTTGGTGCTGGAGACCGCCTTGCCGATCAAATTTGCCGAAACCATTGCTGAGGCGATTGGTCGCCTACCGGATAGGCCAGCGAGCTTTGTGGGTATTGAGGATCAGCCACAACGTGTGATGGTCATGGCAGCTGATGTCCAAGCTGTCAAGTCTTTAATTGAAGAGCATACGGGTTTGTAAAAAACGGTATAGTCTTATCTAGGACTATACCCATCATATAAAAATATAAGAGGAGACAAATGACCCATATTCCGAGTTATCGGTATCCGGTCATGGGCTTTATGGCGTACTCGGGTACGGGTAAAACCACGCTCATTGAAAAGCTCTTGTCATATCTCACAGACCGTGGGCTCAAAGTCACTGTCATCAAGCACACGCATCATGATTTTGATATGGATCGCCCAGGCAAAGATTCCTATCGTCATCGTGAAGCTGGGGCGCATGAAGTCTTATTGGTTTCCGATCAGCGTTGGTTTTTAATGCATGAATTGCGTGCTGAGCGTAATCCGAAAATCGAAGAGCAATTGGAACGTATTTCACCGTGTGATCTGGTGATCGTAGAGGGCTTTCGTCTAGCGCCCATTCCTAAGATTGAATTATGGCGAGCGGCTCATCCGGCCTGTCAAACAGAGCCTTTGAGAGCGAATCAAGATCCTTACATAGTCGCCTTAGCGTGTCCGACTCAGGATCAAGAGGTATTAAATCAGCAGCTACAACGCTCATTACCACTCTTGGACCTCAATTCGCATGAGACCGTGGCGCAGTTTGTACTTGATTACTTTGGCCTGAAGACTTTATGAATTCACCCGCTAAGCCTCCTATGAAAACGACCCAAGAAACTTTGGCATTCTTGATGGAGCATGCTAAGCGTTGTGCTAGTTCTCAAAAGTTACCCACTCAACAGGCTTTGGGCCATATCTTGGCAGAAGATCTAGTCAGTGCTGTGAACGTTCCCACCCAAGATAACAGTCAGATGGACGGCTATGCAGTCCGTGTGGCTGATGTTCAAGATGAGCTCATCTTACCGATTAGCCAGCGTATTCCTGCTGGCCACCCAGGCCATCCTTTAGCGATAGGGACTGTTGCCAGGATTTTTACTGGTGCAGTGATCCCTGAGGGTGCCGATGCGGTCGTAATGCAAGAGGATTGTGAAGTGATGGGTGAGGGTGTGCGTATTAAAGTGAAACCTAAGGTAGGGGACTATATTCGCCGCCAAGGGGAGGACTTGCAAATAGGCCGCATTGCGCTTCAAAGTGGAGCGCGCCTTGATGCTCAACATTTAGGTGTCGCTGCTGCAATGGGTCTCACTCATCTTCCAGTGTTTCGTAAAGTTCGTGTCGCCGCTTTTTTCACGGGAGACGAATTGGTCATGCCGGGCCAGTCTCTTCAACCAGGCGGTATCTACAACTCTAATCGCGATACCTTGTTAGCCCTGATTCGCTCGTTTGGTTGTGAGGCCACTGATTTGGGCATTGTTCCAGACTCACTGGAAGCAACGCGTCAAACTCTACGTCACGCAGCGCAAGATCATGACTTGATAGTCACTTCTGGTGGTGTCTCAGTAGGCGAGGAAGACCATATCAAGCCTGCTGTTGAGGCAGAAGGTCAATTGAATCTTTGGCAGATTGCTATGAAACCGGGTAAGCCCTTTGCATTTGGTCAAGTTCAGCGACGCGGGCAGGACGGTCATGCTTGGTTTATGGGTTTGCCAGGCAATCCTGTGGCCAGTTTCGTTACATTTTTAATCTTTGCCAGACCGTTTATTCATGGTTTACAAGGACGCACCCCGACTCCTTTGCGCAGCTATGTATTGCGAGCTGATTTTGATTGGCCTAAGCCTGATCGCCGTAATGAATTTCTAAGAGTGAAAGTCAATGAACAAGGTGGTTTAGATCTTTTCCCTAATCAGAGCTCTGGCGTTCTGACCGGTGCAGCATGGGCTGATGGCTTATTGGATAATCCTCCAGAGCAAGTCATTCAACGTGGAGATATGGTGAAATATATTCCTTACTCCAGTTTTTTTAATTAAGACTGAGATAGTTAGATCATGAAAATACAGTTGAAGTTTTTTGCCTCTTTGCGCGAAGCTCTTCATACCGCTAATGACACAATAGATTGTCCGAGTGGTACGACTGCATATGGCGTGCGTCAATTATTAATTCAACGTGGTGAACCTTGGGCGAGCGCCTTGGCAGAGGGGCAGGCTGTTCGTATAGCCCTTAATCATGAAATGATTCATGTGGATCAGGTTCTTACAGAGGGGGCTGAGTTGGCCTTCTTTCCTCCGGTGACGGGAGGTTAGTCATGCCAGTGCGCGTTCAAACCCAAGATTTTGATGTCAGTCAGGAGTTGGCGGCATTGCGAGCCAATGATGCGCGCGTAGGCGCCGTTGCCGCTTTCATTGGTACAGTGAGAGATCGTAATGATGGTGCCGAAGTCTCTGCGATGACGCTAGAGCATTATCCGGGTATGACTGAGAAAGCTTTAGAAGATATTATTGCTCAGGCAAAAGCGCGCTGGGATATCTATGAAGTATTGATTATTCATCGAATCGGTCCTTTGCACATTGAAGATCAAATCGTTTTAACAGCGGTCACCAGCGCGCATCGGGGTGAAGCTTTCGCCGCCTGCGAATTCGTGATGGACTATCTAAAAACCCAAGCGCCATTTTGGAAAAAAGAAGATACTCCAAATGGCTCTCGTTGGGTTGATGCACGGTTGAGTGATGATGAAGCGCTCAAAAAATGGCAGAGTTAGGTGATCGACTGATCATCTCGAAAAAAGGCCAATTTCTCTACTTTTTTTAATCGTTTTACTTGGGCTTCAGCACGACTAGCGCTGGCTCTATCTGGATATGCACGTTGCCCGAGCAAAATAACGGGTCCACGCCCACGCGTATATTTTGCTCCTTGACCTTTATTGTGCATCTCAATTCGGTGATCAAGACGATTCGTAATACCGGTGTAATACGTTTGATCTGAGCACTCAAGAAGGTAAACAATCCAAGTCATGCGGCATGATACCGCTGTTTTTTTGATCTAAATCACTTGAAAAAGCTAAAAATGAGCTCATATTGCTCATATATAGGAGGTTTCAGGATGAGACTCGATAAATTAACCAGCAAATTTCAAGAGGCATTGGCTGATGCGCAGAGTTTGGCGCTTGATCATCAGCATGCTTATATAGAGCCCGAGCATGTTTTATGGGCCATGCTTGAACAAAGTGATAGCCCAGTGAAATCGCTATTGGAGCGTTCTGGGGTTCGCGTCGCTGAAATTAAGCAAAGTCTAAAACAGCTGATTGCTGATTTACCCCAAGTACAGGGAGATCATGAAGTTCAAATTGGCCGCCAGTTATTAGCTATTTTGCATGCTGCTGAAAAGGAAGCAAAACGCCGTGGTGATGAATTTATTGCGGGTGAATTATTTCTAGTAGCTTTACTGGCTGAAAAGAAGCCCATCACTGATTTATTAAAAAAGGCAGGGCTCAATAAGCAAACATTGGAAGCGGCCATAGAGGCTGTTCGTGGAGGACAAACTGTGAATACAGCAGATGCAGAGAACCAAAGAGAAGCGCTTAAAAAATACACTTTAGACCTCACAGAGCGGGCGAGGATGGGCAAGCTTGATCCAGTGATTGGGCGTGATGATGAAATCCGTCGGGCTATACAAATTCTTCAAAGGCGTACAAAAAATAACCCCGTCCTGATTGGCGAGCCCGGCGTAGGTAAGACCGCCATCGTCGAGGGTTTGGCACAACGTATTGTCGATGGTGAAGTGCCTGAGACCCTAAAAAATAAACGTGTCTTAGTGTTGGATATGGCTTTGTTATTGGCGGGCGCTAAGTACCGTGGGGAATTTGAAGAACGTCTGAAAGCAGTATTGCAAGATGTGGCCAAAGACGAAGGTCAAACCATCGTCTTCATTGATGAAATTCATACGATGGTTGGCGCGGGTAAGGCTGATGGCGCAATGGATGCTGGCAATATGCTTAAGCCTGCCTTAGCGCGTGGTGAGCTCCACTGTATAGGTGCCACCACGCTCGATGAATATCGTAAGTACATTGAAAAAGATGCAGCTCTTGAGCGACGCTTTCAAAAAGTATTAGTGGGTGAGCCTAGTGTTGAGGACACCATTGCTATCTTGCGCGGCTTACAAGAAAAATATGAGTTACATCACGGTGTGGAAATCACTGATCCAGCGATTGTGGCTGCTGCAGAGTTATCACAGCGTTATATTACCGATCGTTTTTTACCGGATAAGGCTATTGATTTGATTGATGAGGCAGCTTCTCGCATCAAAATGGAGATAGATTCTAAGCCTGAGGTCATGGATAAATTAGATCGTCGTTTAATTCAACTAAAGATTGAGCGCGAAGCTGTTAAAAAAGAAAAAGATGAAGCCTCACAAAAGCGCCTGGCTTTACTAGAGGATGAAATTACTCGTTTGGGTAAAGAGTATGCTGACTTGGAGGAAATTTGGAAGGCGGAAAAGGGTGCTGCGCAAGGTGCTGCTTCGATTAAAGAAGAGATTGACCGCGTCAAAGCCGAGCTAGCGAAGTTTCAAAGAGAAGGCAAATTAGATAAGGTTGCGGAACTTCAGTATGGCAAGTTACCAGAGCTAGAGGGTAAATTAAAAAGTGCTGCGGCGGCTGAAGCGAAGGGAGCGCAAAAGCCACATAAATTATTACGTACTCAAGTGGGTGCTGACGAAATTGCTGAAGTCGTTTCTAGGGCCACTGGTATTCCGGTTGCGAAGATGCTACAAGGTGAGCGCGATAAGTTACTCAAAATGGAAGATCGTTTACATCAGCGCGTCGTGGGTCAAGATGAAGCGATTACTGCGGTCTCGGATGCCATCCGACGCTCACGCGCTGGACTCTCAGATGAAGGTAGACCTTATGGCTCATTTCTATTCTTAGGTCCTACAGGGGTTGGTAAAACCGAGTTATGTAAGGCCTTAGCTGAATTCCTATTTGATAGTGATGAGCACTTAATTCGTATTGATATGAGTGAGTTCATGGAAAAGCATAGTGTGGCCCGCCTCATTGGGGCTCCTCCAGGCTATGTCGGTTATGAAGAGGGAGGTTACCTCACCGAGTTAGTACGTCGTAAACCCTATAGCGTTGTTTTGCTCGATGAAGTCGAGAAGGCGCATCCCGATGTCTTTAATGTCCTTCTACAGGTCTTGGATGATGGGCGCATGACGGATGGTCAAGGTCGAACCGTTGATTTTAAGAATACAGTGATTGTTATGACGAGCAATTTGGGCTCGCAAAAAATTCAGAGTATGACCGGTCAGGCTCAAGAGCGGATCAAAGAAGCCGTTTGGGATGAGGTGAAGGAGCATTTCCGACCTGAATTCCTCAATCGTATTGATGAGGTTGTTGTTTTCCACGGCTTGGATCAGAAGAATATTTCTGCGATTGCAAAAATTCAACTACAACGCTTAACGGATCGATTAGCCAAAATGGATATGCAACTCGATGTGAGTGACGCAGCCTTAAAGCGTGTAGCGGAAGCGGGCTATGACCCTGTGTTTGGTGCTCGCCCCCTCAAGCGTGCGATTCAGCAGCATATTGAGAACCCCATTGCTAAATTAATTTTGGAAGGACGTTTTGGCCCGAAAGATATTATTCCTGTGGATGTAGACAAAAAGGGTCAATTTAGCTTTGAGCGAGTGGTTCACTAGTGATTGGCTGAGGGTGCCTAGCACCCTCAGATAGGCAATTTGTCACTTGGATCGAAGTAGTAGTAATATCGTGCGATGTCCTTACGTCGTGATGCCGAAGTTATATCTTTAATTAGTGTTGCACACGGCACTTCGCATTTTTATCATTTAATCCTTGCCCCGCTATTTCCCTGGCTCAAAGTTGAATTCAATTTGAGCTATGCAGAGCTTGGCTTGCTGATGACTGTTTTTTTTATTGTTTCAACCGTCATGCAGGCTTTAGCGGGTTTTTGGGTTGATCGATCTGGTCCCTTAAGAGTTCTTTTTTTTGGTGTGGGGACTTTAGCAGTATCTGCAGTGCTCTTATCTCAAGCTCAAGGCTATTGGACTTTGCTTATGGGAGCTAGCCTTGCTGGTTTAGGTAATGGTGTATTTCACCCGGCCGATTACACACTCATTAATCGGCGCGTGAGTTCTACTCGAATTGCTTATGCCTACTCGATGCATGGAGTGTCAGGAGCTCTCGGTTGGGCAGCATCGCCCGCTCTATTAGTTAGTATCACCACCTTGGCTGATTGGCGTACTGCCTTATGGGTGGCAGCTGCTCTAGCTACATTCATTCTTCTGCTTCTTATTTGGCGACGTGACACCTTGCGAGGTACGCAAGAACAAAGAATTGAAGAAGCAGAGATCAAAAAACAAAATACCCGCCTATCATTTAGTTTCTTGAAGTTGCCAGCGGTTTGGTTTTGTTGGGCCTTCTTTTTTTTGAATGCGATGGCTTTGAGTGGGGTGCAGAGCTTTGTGCCTACGGCCATGCAGTTACTTTATGAATTACCTCTAGCTATTACAACCACAGCGTATTCTACGTATATGCTCGCTAGCGCCCTGGGAATGGTGCTTGGGGGCTATGTTGTGACTCGTTATAAACGTCCTGACCGTATCATTGGCTATGGCTTTGCTACCGGTGGCGCCATATCGATTTTGATTGGGAGTTTATTAATACCGAGCGCCATGATTCTGACGCTATTTACCTTAATGGGTTTTTGTGTCGGGATTGCTGGACCTTCGCGTGACTTAATGATTCGCGCGGCCACACCTAAAGAAGCCTCGGGTCGTGTTTTTGGCATTGTGTATTCAGGTTTAGACTCAGGTTTAGCTTTGGGCCCCTGGCTCTTTGGTCTCTTGATGGATTGGCAATTGACCTCAACGCTATTTTTTGTGATTGCAGCTTTTTTACTGGCCTCATTGCTCACAGCGTATCAAGTCGGCGAAAATACACCTCGATAAAAATCAATCGAAGAGGGATGTGGAAAATGACTTTTGCAACAACAGATATTTGTGACGCAAACGAAGACTTCATTGCGCGTGGCGAGTTACGTGTTTTGCCGCCGATATTTAAAGCTTACGGTGGTTTGAGCCAATTCTCAGGCCCTGCTGTAACACTCAAGGTGTTTGAAGATAACACCTGGGTAAGAACCATATTAGACGAAGCGGGTCAAGGACGAGTCTTGGTCATTGATGGCGGTGGCTCAACGCGCTGCGCCCTCGTGGGTGGCAATTTAGGGGTCTTAGCGCAAAAGAATGGATGGGCTGGGATTCTGGTGTATGGCTGTGTTAGAGACACCCTAGAGTTGGCTCAAGCACAAGTAGGTATTCGTGCTTTGGCGACGCACCCTCAAAAGAGCGTGAAGCGCAATGTCGGGGAGCGTGATTTACAAGTCGATATTGCAGGGGTGATGGTGCGACCAGGCGAGATGATCTATGCGGATGAGGATGGCGTCTTGGTTGCTAGCAAGCCACTCGTTTAATGTATTTTCTTAAATGTTGCATCGCATTGCGGCTGATGAATTTACTTACCGTAATGTGAAATATCTTTTATAAGATACTGATTTTATTAAATAAAAATACAAGATAGCTTTTCTATATTTTTCTTGCATAGTCCATCACAAATACATAAACTCTTATATAAGACACAAGACTAAGGAAATAGAAATAAAGGTCTTGTTTAAGAGTTTTAATTTGTCATGAAAGGGAGAGAAATATGTCAACACGTCAACAAGAAATCGACGCATTACAAAAGGATTGGGACACCAACCCACGCTGGAAAGGTATTAAGCGTGGCTATACCGCCGCTGATGTGGTGCGTTTGCGTGGCTCCTTTCCTATTGAGCACACAGTAGCGCGTCGCGGTGCAGAGAAGCTCTGGAACTTGGTCAACAATGAACCCTACGTTAACTGTTTGGGTGCATTGACCGGTGGTCAAGCGATGCAACAGGTTAAAGCAGGTATCAAGGCTATTTATTTATCAGGTTGGCAAGTTGCCGCTGATAACAATAGTTATGCAGCGATGTACCCTGATCAATCTTTATATCCAGTGAATTCTGTACCGACAGTCGTTGAGCGTATCAATAACTCTTTCCGTCGTGCCGACGAGATTCAACACTCTAAGGGTATCGAAAAGGGTGATAAAGGTTACATTGATTACTTTGCTCCGATTGTGGCTGACGCTGAAGCTGGTTTTGGTGGCGTGTTGAATGCTTTTGAATTAATGAAAGCGATGATTCGTTCAGGTGCGGCAGGTGTTCACTGGGAAGATCAATTGGCTTCTGTGAAGAAGTGTGGCCACATGGGTGGTAAGGTTTTGGTACCCACTCAAGAAGCGGTGCAGAAATTAGTGGCAGCCCGTATGGCGGCTGACGTCTGTGGTGTTCCTACTTTGGTGATTGCACGTACGGATGCTGAAGCAGCTGATTTGTTGACCTCAGACTATGATGAAAACGACAAGCCATTTTTGACGGGTGAGCGCACTGCAGAAGGTTTCTATAAGACTAAGAAAGGTCTTGAGCAGGCAATTTCTCGTGCGGTGGCCTATGCTGAGTACGCTGACTTGGTCTGGTGTGAGACAGGCACACCTGACTTAGAGTTCGCTCGCAAGTTCGCTGAAGCCGTTCATAAGAAGCACCCCGGTAAGATGTTGGCCTATAACTGTTCACCATCCTTTAACTGGAAGAAAAACTTGGACGATGCAACTATCGCTAAGTTCCAGCGTGAGTTGGGTGCTATGGGTTACAAGTATCAGTTCATCACTTTGGCCGGTATTCACTCTATGTGGTACAACATGTTTGACTTGGCTCAAGACTATGTTGCACGTGGTATGTCTGCCTATGTTGAGAAAGTTCAAGAGCCTGAGTTTGCTGCCCGTGATCGTGGTTATACATTCGTATCTCACCAGCAAGAAGTGGGTACAGGTTACTTTGACGACGTTACAACAGTCATCCAAGGTGGTAATTCATCGGTGACTGCTTTGACTGGTTCTACAGAAGAAGAGCAGTTCCACTAAGATCATCATTCTGGTTATCCACCAGAAGTTAAGAGCCCGGCCACAAGCCGGGCTTTTTCATGGATACGCTCAAATTGTTAGACAATATGACTATGAATAAACCTTGTCCTTTATGCCTTGAAGTCGGCGGTGAGTTGGTTGCTCAAAATGAATGGCTGCGTATCATTTTTTCTGATGAGCCAGAGTTGCCAGGATTTTGTCGAATCATTTGGCAAAAGCATATTGCTGAGATGTCAGATTTAAGCCAAGAAGAACGAAATATGCTTTGGACAGTTCTGCATCAGGTTGAAGAGGTGATTCGTGAGGTCATGCAGCCGGAGAAAATCAATTTGGCGAGCTTAGGCAATATGGTGCCCCATTTGCATTGGCATGTTGTACCTCGTTATCAGGCAGATATTTATTTTCCAGGCTCTCCATGGAGTGCCCCGCAACGCGCTAGTGATTCAAAGCATTTGCAATTACTCCAAGAGCGCTTACCTCAACTCAAAGAGCGCTTACAAACTATTTTGGCATCATGAATGCAAGTCAACGCAGCGCTTTTTTTGCCGCATTAAAAAGCAATAATCCCAAGCCAAGTACTGAATTAGAGTACAGCACTCCTTTTGAGCTGCTAGCTGCGGTACTTTTATCAGCTCAGGCTACAGATATTTCAGTTAATAAAGCGACACGACAATTGTTTCCTGTTGCTAATACACCTGAGCAAATTCTTGCTTTGGGTGAAGAGGGGTTGATTCCTTATATTCGCCATATTGGCTTATTTAAAACAAAGGCCAAGCATTTGATTGCTACCTGCCGCATTCTCTTAGAACAATATCAGGGTGTTGTTCCTCAAGAGCGAGAAGCCTTAGAGGCTTTACCGGGGGTGGGTCGTAAGACTGCTAATGTGATACTGAATACCGCTTTTGGGCAAGCGACTATGGCTGTAGATACGCATATCTTTAGAGTATCTAATCGAACCGGCTTAGCTCCTGGTAAAACTGTCTTGGCAGTTGAAAAAGCACTATTAAAAAGGGTGCCTACAGAGTATTTAGTGGATGCTCATCATTGGTTAATTCTTCACGGACGCTATATTTGCAAGGCCCGACAACCGCTTTGCTATCAGTGTATTGTCGAGCCATTATGTCGGTATAAGCAAAAAAATAGGCAGGAGACTTGATGTTCAATCCGAGTAAAGATGAAGTTCGTGATTTTTTTTGTCAGGCTTGGAGAAAGCATCTGCAACACGACATTTTGACTCCATTGGAGTCGATTGCTGCACGTTGGATGATAGAGCACCCTGAATATCACGCTTTATTAGGGGATGTGGAGCTCGCCAAGTCGAGTGAATTTTCTCCTGAGCAGGGTCAAACAAATCCTTTTTTACATTTGGCTATGCATTTATCGATCTCGGAACAAATTCAGATTGATCAGCCCTCAGGGATACGCGGGATTGCTCATGAGCTAGCAGCTCGACTCGATTCAGAGCATCAAGCGCAACATCAAATCATGGAATGCCTGGGTCAAATTCTATGGCAGGCCCAGCGGCAAGGTACGCCACCTGACTTGATGGCCTATCAAGAAGCGCTTAGGCGTCTCTTGTAATCCAAGGTTCTAGTTTGGTGGGTCTTTTTTGAGTTGTGCTTGTGCTCTTGCAATCGCAGCAGCAATGATTGCTCGTTTACGCTCAGCGTCAGCTTGAGCGATAGGATCTTCTTGATCGACAGAGAGTTCTTTGAGTTTGGCTTGAGCTTTCTTCGCTAGGCGTGCTTGATTATCGGCTTCCTCACGCAGTAAGCGTTTTTTACGTAGCTCATAACGTTCTAATGAAGCGTCTGCTTGAGTATTTGTCCATGCATCCCAACCCGTCTGCTCACCCGTGATGGGTTTCATGGTGATGCAATCAACGGGGCAGGGAGGTACACATAAATCACAGCCTGTACACCAATCTTCTAACACTACATGCATTTGTTTAGAAGCCCCAATAATGGCATCTACAGGACATGCCTGAATACAGAGTGTGCAACCAATACATTCTTTGGGATTAATCCAAGCAACAGGACGGGGTCGTTCTATGCCATTCGCAGGATTGAGGCTCAGGTCTTCCCGACCCAAAATCTTTGCTAAGCGAGTAATACCTTCAGCACCACCAGGTGGACATTGATTATGAAGAGCTTCATGATCAGCTAAGGCTTGCGCGTAAGCTCGACAGTCAGGATAGCCACACTTCGTGCACTGTGTTTGGGGTAGTGCACGATGTAGAAGGTCAACGAGTTTTTGACCTTCTCTCATTTATGCACGACGGGTTTTGCGAGCCACAGTCTTTTTGCTGGTCTGACGTGTGCTTGTTTTACCGGCTGTCTTAGCACCATCTTGTGAGCGGATGAATGCGCTGATTTGTGGGTAAACCATTTCACGCCAGCGACGCCCTGAAAAAATACCGTAGTGACCTGCACCTTTGGCCTCGAAGTGCATTTTTTTACTTTCAGGAATATTTTTACAGAGCTGGTGAGCGGCTCGTGTTTGTCCTGAGCCAGATATATCGTCAAGTTCACCTTCGACAGTGAGTAATGCTGTAGTTTTAATATCCTGTGGTTTAACCAGTTGTCCGCCAACCACCCACTTGCCAGTAGGTAGAGCAAACTCTTGGAATACCGTCTTGATGGTTTCTAGATAATAGGCCGCATCCATATCAAGCACGGCGTTGTATTCATCATAAAACTCAATATGAGCTTGGGCATCTTCTTTATCGCCTTGAACTAAGTTCAAGAAGTAATCCCAGTGAGACTGAAGGTGTCGGTCGGGATTCATGGCGACAAAGCCAGCATGTTGTAGAAAACCTGGATAAACCTTACGGCCGGCCCCTGGATGGGGTGGTGGCACGGTATAGATCACATTATTTTCAAACCACTCATAGGACTTATTCGTCGCTGTCGAGTTCACCATAGTTGGGCTCTTACGGGCATCAATGGGTCCTCCCATCATGGTCATAGAGCGCGGTGTTTTTTCTCCATTAGATGCCATCAGCGAAACAGCCCCTAGTACAGGAACGGTGGGTTGGCAAACAGAAATTAAATGTAAATTGTCTGCACCAATTTCGCGAATGAAATCTTGTACGTAATGAACATAGTCATCGAGATGGAAGATGCCATCTTCCATGGGGACTACGCGAGCATCAGTCCAGTCGGTGATATAGACCTTATGGTTTTGCAACATCGTACGCACGGTATCGCGTAATAGGGTCGCGTAGTGACCAGACAGTGGCGCTACGATCAGAACAACCGGGTCCGCTTTTAACTTTTTGATGACCTCAACATCATCTGAAAAACGCTTGAAGCGAATCAATTTACAGAAGGGCTTTTCCACCACGGTGAACTCGTTGATGGCGACATCCTTGCCATGTGCTTTTACGGTCTTAATGCCGAATTCTGGCTTTTCGTATTCTTTTCCCAAGCGATAGAGCAACTCGTAGCCTGCGGCGATACGTGGCGCATTCGGGAGTAGGGAGAGGGGGTTGCTAGGATTAACGAAGGTTTTGGCAGTGGCTTGTGCCCAAGCGGTGAGAGGTTGCAGCAGGGCTCGTTGAAACTCCTGAATTTGATACAACATCCTTTACTCTCCAAACCAATGAATAATTAAATTACTATATAAATCAATAACTTAATAGTTATAAAAAACAACTGATTAGACATTATATGTCGATTGGAAGGATTTGCGGAGATTTTTTTGTGCAATGCAACAAAATAGTTCAGCCCCTCTTATAAGGCCTCACTTTTACATGAAAAAAGCCCCCGCAGGGGCTTTGTTTCAATTTGATGACACCGCTTAGAGAACTGCAGCTATCGCTTTGGCTACAGCATCAATATTTTTGCTATTGAGGGCTGCCACGCAGATACGACCGGTTGAGACTGCATAGATGCCGTAATCTGTTTTCAGTTTCTCGACTTGATCAGCATTGAGGCCTGAATAAGAGAACATGCCACGCTGTTGATTGACAAATTCAAAGTCGCGCTTGGCACCTGCCTCGGCTAACTTTTTCACCAAAGTATTGCGCATTAATTTAATGCGATCGCGCATTTCGCCTAATTCAGTCTCCCACATCGCACGCAGCTCAGGGTTATTCAATACTGTGGCCACTACGGTACCGCCATGGGTGGCTGGATTAGAGTAGTTGGTGCGAATCACACGCTTGAGTTGTGACAATACGCGTGTGGACTCATCTTTATTGCCTGTGATGATAGACAAGGCGCCGACACGCTCCCCATATAAGGAGAATGACTTAGAGAAAGAACTTGAGACAAAGAAGGACAAGCCTGATTGAGCAAAGAGTCTGACTGCCGCACCATCAGGATCAATCCCATCGGCAAAACCTTGGTAAGCCATATCTAAGAAGGGAATCAGATCTTTCTTTTGGCATAGGGCAACAATCTCTTGCCATTGCGCAGCAGTTAAATCAGCTCCGGTAGGATTGTGGCAACAGGCATGTAAAACAACAACGGATCGTGCTGGCAGTGCCTCAAGAGACGCTACCATTCCAGCAAAGTTGACGCCACGGGTTTGTGGATCATAGTAGGTGTAGTTCACGACTTTAAAGCCGGCAGACTCAAATAGGGCGCGATGATTTTCCCAACTAGGATCGCTGATGGCCACGACAGCATTCGCTTCGAGACGCTTAATAAAATCAGCACCAATCTTCAATGCACCCGTACCACCAACTGCTTGAGCAGTGACGACACGTCCAGCTTGAATGATTTCAGAATCTTTGCCAAAGAGCAGATTTTGTACGCCTTGGTTATAGGCAGCAATACCTTCAATGGCTAAGTAACCACGAGGACTGGGTTTTTCCATCATGCTTTTCTCAGCAGCGGCTACAGCACGAAGTAAAGGGATTTTTCCTTCGTCTGTGAAATACACACCCACACCAAGATTAACTTTCGTGGCGCGTGTATCGGCATTAAAGGCTTCATTCAGACCCAAAATAGGATCGCGAGGGGCTAATTCAACGTTTGCAAATAGGCTCATAGGATAGAAATATGTAAGAAAATACTAGCAAGCCTAGAATGATAGCTGAGATGGCAAAAAATACCCCAAAAACGACAAAATCAACAACAGAAGAAAAGCCTGCAAATTTATTGCAATTTCCTGGCTCACCATTTTTGTTGCATCAACCTTTTCCACCGGCCGGCGATCAACCCCAAGCGATTGAAGGTTTGGTTGAGGGTATTGAATCCGGTTTGATGTATCAAACCCTCTTGGGAGTGACGGGGTCTGGTAAGACCTACACCATGGCGAACACGATTGCCCGCTTGGGTCGTCCTGCAATTGTGTTTGCACCTAACAAAACACTCGCGGCCCAGCTGTATAGTGAATTCAGGGAGTTCTTTCCACAAAATGCTGTGGAGTATTTCGTCAGTTACTACGATTACTATCAGCCAGAAGCTTATGTGCCGACGCGCGACTTATTCATTGAAAAAGATTCTTCAATTAACGAGCACATAGAACAAATGCGCCTATCAGCCACAAAGAGTCTGTTAGAGCGCAGAGATACCATTATTGTTGCCACCGTGTCTGCTATTTACGGTATTGGTAATCCGGGTGACTATCATCAAATGGTGCTGACACTTCGGCAGGGTGATCGACTTGCACAAAGAGATATCGTCGCGCGTCTGATTGCGATGCAGTATGAGCGTAATGAGATTGACTTTACGCGAGGTACATTTCGTGTGCGGGGTGATGTGATTGATATCTTTCCTGCCGAACACAACGAATTAGCTGTCCGTGTGGAGTTATTTGATGATGAGGTCGATAGCCTGCAGTTTTTTGATCCCCTGACAGGCAAGATTAGGCAGCGTATTCCGAGATTCACGATTTATCCAGGCTCGCATTACGTCACCCCTCGCGAGACTGTGCTGAAAGCGATTGAGTCCATTAAGCTCGAGTTGCGAGAACGTCTTGATTACTTTGTGAAGGGCGGGAAGTTAGTAGAGGCTCAGCGCTTAGAACAGCGAACTCGCTTTGATTTAGAGATGCTCTCGGAGTTAGGGTTTTGCAAGGGTATCGAAAACTATTCTCGACATTTATCGGGAGCTAAGCCTGGTGAGGCTCCACCGACCTTGGTCGACTATTTGCCCCCTGATGCCCTGATGTTTTTGGATGAGAGTCATGTTTTGATTGGGCAGCTCAATGGTATGTATAACGGCGATCGTGCTCGTAAAGAAACGCTGGTTGAGTATGGGTTCCGTTTACCTTCAGCGATGGATAACCGACCCTTGAAGTTTGCTGAGTTTGAAAAGAAGATGAGGCAAGTAGTATTTGTTTCAGCAACTCCTGCGGATTATGAAAATAAGAAAGCGGATCAGGTCGTTGAGCAAGTGGTTAGACCCACTGGGTTGGTGGATCCGATCATTGTGATTAAACCTGCCACTACTCAGGTCGATGATTTAATGTCTGAGGTCCGTGAGCGTATTCAGGTCGGTGAGCGAGTATTAGTTACCACTTTGACAAAACGTATGGCTGAACAACTCAGTGAATTCATGTCTGATCATGGCGTTAAAGTGCGCTATTTGCACTCCGATATCGATACGGTTGAGCGCGTAGAAATTATTCGTGATTTACGTTTAGGTGTTTTTGATGTCTTAATTGGTATCAATTTATTACGTGAAGGTTTAGATATTCCAGAAGTCTCTCTCGTTGCAATTTTGGACGCTGATAAAGAGGGATTTTTGCGTGCCGAGCGCAGTTTGATTCAGACCATTGGCCGAGCCGCAAGAAACGTCAACGGCACTGCTATTTTGTATGCGGATAAGATGACGGACTCCATGAAGCGCGCTATTAGTGAGACCGAGCGCAGAAGGGCCAAGCAGTTAGAATTCAATCAGATTCATGGTATCACGCCAAAAGGTGTACAAAAACGTATTAAAGACATCATCGATGGGGTTTATGATGTCAACGATAAGCGCCAAGAGCTTCAGTTGGAGCAAGAAAAAGCTCGTTATGAAGATATGAGTGAGAAGCAATTGGCCAAAGAGCTCAAACAACTTGAAAAAGCCATGAATGAGCATGCAAAGAATCTTGAGTTCGAAAAAGCGGCAGCGATGCGTGATCAGCTGCTCAAGCTGAGGGAGTTAGCCTTCGGTGCCAATTTGCATGATTCGGTCAGTGGTCTAGGGTAGGGAATATGTTAGGTATTAAAGATATACGACGTTTGGTAACGCGTTGGCAGGCGTCGCGTGATGCTTCATTAGCATTGGATGCGCTCTTACAAATCCCGGCCGAAGATGCGCCTTTAGTCGAGCGTAACCAGTGGGTTATAGAGTTGCTCTATTGGTTGCGCAGTAAAGACAAAAAGGGCATCAATAATGACTCATTAAGCCATCCTGAGCATGTACGCCTCAAAGGTTTGTTGCAGTTACTAGAGCAAAAGCCAGATGCAAAGTTGGCCATTGCAAAATTACTACGCAGTGTTTTGCGTGATAACGATGCGCTCTCATTATTGTGTGATACCGGTGTGGTGAGTAAGCCCACCTTTTGGTCAGAGATGTTTGAGCGCATACGTCAACGTTTTATTGCCGCACCGCCGAATCAGCCTGAACTATCTGTTCTTTTTTCTCTAGGTTTTGTGGGGTCTAAGGATGCGGATTGGGTCTATACCTTAGACCAGCAGACATTGCTCAATTTGCAAGCCCTGTTTCACTATCAGGAAGAGCCCCAGGGGCAGTATCGTATTTATCAAGATATTGCCGATGCCATTCATATCTTAATTAGTTATGTGGAGGCGGCTGGATTAAGTTACTCAGTGCGAACACGTATTCGTGAGGCGAGTGGGCAGGGTTCTGCCTTTTATCTTTTGCGAGATTTGGCAAAGGACTTATTGAGTGATGCCTCACGTATTGCTAGCCCGAGCTTCAATAGTACTTTGGCAGAGCTGAAAGCGGTGATTGATCGTTGTTATATCGCTTGTGATGATGTCTATGCGCATCTGGATGAGAATGGTGTTGCAGTTGATACCGTTTTCCAAGTTGAAACGATGCGGTTACGTTTGGCGCGTATTGAGCTCCTGTTGAATACTTGGATGTATCGAGATCAGGCGCAAAATTATAGTCACTTGAGTGCTGATTTGATTCTCACTGTACAAGGTCGCCGAAGTGTGCGACGTTTAGCTGAGCAATCTTTGGCTTTGTTATCTAGAAAAGTCGTTGAACGTAGCGCAGAAACAGGTGAGCACTACATTGCAGATACGCGCCGAACCTATCTGGCCATGTTTAAAAAATCTTTGGGGGGTGGTGCTGTTATTGGCGGTACGGTTTACCTGAAGTTTTTGATTGCCAGCCTGGGTATGGTGCGCTTCTTTGAGAATTTATTCTTAGCGCTCAACTACGCGACTAGCTTCTTGATTATTCAATTTGCGAGCTTTACCTTAGCCACTAAGCAGCCAGCCATGACTGCTCCAGCACTTGCACAGTTACTCGATGATGTAGACCAAGACCCAGGATTGGAGCGCTTTGTCGATCGGACTATCGCCTTGGTACGTTCTCAAACAGCGTCGATCTTAGGTAACGTCCTCATGGTCGTGCCCGTTGCGATCGTGATTCAAGTGGCGATTATTTTGCTGATACAAAAACCATCGATGTCTGATACGAAAGCGATGTCAGTTTTAGCCACGGTCTCGCCTTTTAGTGGGATTTGGATTTATGCAGCCTTTACAGGCCTATTACTCTGGTTATCTAGTTTGATTGCAGGCTTAGTGGATAACTGGTTTGTGCTGCATCGTATCCAAGATGTGATTCGTTATAACCGACGCTTAGGGATTGTTTTTGGCAGCTTAAGAGCCGAGCGTTGGGCGCTATGGTGGAAGGAAAATGTAGCGGTTGTTGCCGCCAACGTGTCTTTGGCTTTCTTATTGATTTATGGTCCAACCTTCCTCGGATTTTTAGGGATTGGTATGGAAATTCGACATGTCACTCTATCAGCAGGCGCCTTTGCGGCTGCAAGTATTGCTTTGGGTTGGAAAGTGTTCGCCATGGGGGCTTTTTGGTTAGGTATTTTGGGTATTTTCCTGATCGGCTTCATTAATGTGATTGTCAGTTTTTGGTTTGCTTTTCAGATGGCTCTACGTTCAAGAGACCTTCCTGCCTTAGACAGAAAGCGGCTTTATACTGCTGTTTGGAAGAGGGTTAAGGCTCAACCAAGAAGTCTGTTTATCCCTTCTAAGTAATTGAATTTATTAATCTTATAAAGTTGTATCGGGAAATGGGGGTAGAAGTTACCCCCTTTATTTGTGTCTAGTACCTGAGCAAAAAACTCAGGATAGTTGTATAGTTGAATAAAGTAGTCGGGTATTAAATAGTCCAACCAACCGAAAGGGTAGACATGAGACTCACAACTAAAGGTCGTTTTGCAGTCACTGCCATGATTGATTTGGCATTGCGCGAAGCCCATGGACCAGTCACATTGGCCGGTATTAGCCAACGCCAACATATTTCCTTGTCATATCTAGAGCAACTTTTTGGTAAGTTGCGACGCTTTGATATTGTCGAGAGCACACGCGGTCCTGGGGGTGGTTACACCTTAGCTAGAAAGGCCGATCAGATTACTGTCGCCGACATCATTATTGCTGTTGATGAACCCTTAGATGCGACTCAATGTGGTGGAAAAGGGAATTGTCATGGTGAGGATGGCGGTCGTTGTATGACCCATGATCTGTGGGCTAGCTTGAATCAAAAAATGGTCGAGTATTTGAGCTCAGTCACAGTGGCTGATTTGGTCAAGCAGCAAGAAGGTCGAGTCGTGCTGACAGATTTACGTGAAATGCGTACTAAGTCAGAGCAGAGTAAAAATCAAAAAACAAACACAACTGTTGCAAGCAAAAAAGAAGAGCCGAAAAAGCCACTTGCTAACTCAGTATTTACATTTGCCCAGCAATTGAATTAATTCGAAGGATAGTCATGTCAGCAGTAAAACCAGTTCCTATGTTTAGTCCGAAGCACTTTCCTATTTATATGGACTATTCGGCCACCACGCCCGTTGATCCACGAGTTGTGGATGTCATGATTCCCTATTTGCGCGAGCAGTTTGGTAATCCTGCATCACGAAGCCATGCCTATGGTTGGAGTGCGGAAGAGGCTGTGGAAAACGCCCGCGCTGAGGTTGCGAAATTGGTCAATGCAGATCCTCGCGAAATCGTTTGGACTAGTGGTGCCACAGAAAGTAATAATTTAGCGATTAAGGGTGCGGCTCATTTTTATAAAGAGAAAGGTCGCCACATCATTACTGTGAAGACAGAGCATAAAGCCACCTTAGACACCTGCCGTGAGCTAGAGCGCGAAGGTTATGAGGTGACCTATTTAGATGTTTTGCCAAACGGTTTGATTGACTTTGAAGTCTTTAAGCAAAGCGTACGCCCAGACACGATTGTTGTTTCTGTCATGTTTGTGAACAATGAAATTGGTGTGATTCAGGACATTCCTAGAATCGGTGAATTTTGTCGTGAAAAAGGCATCATCTTCCACGTAGATGCAGCACAGGCAACGGGTAAGGTAGTTATTGATTTGGAAAAACTCAAGGTGGATTTGATGAGTTTTTCAGCCCATAAAACGTATGGGCCAAAAGGTATCGGTGCTTTATTTGTACGTCGCAAACCACGCGTACGTATTGAAGCGCAAATGCACGGTGGTGGTCATGAGCGTGGTATGCGTTCAGGAACCCTGGCGACGCATCAAATTGTGGGTATGGGCGAATGTTTCAGAATTGCCCGTGAGGAGATGGCAACAGAGAACGAGCGGATCCGCATGCTGCGCGACCGCCTTTGGAAGGGTTTAAGTGAAATAGAAGAGGTTTACCTCAATGGCGACATGGACGATCGCGTACCGCACAACCTCAATGTGAGTTTTAATTATGTTGAGGGCGAATCCATGATCATGGCATTAAAAGATGTGGCGATTTCATCAGGTTCTGCCTGTACTTCAGCCTCTTTAGAGCCATCGTATGTCTTGCGTTCTTTAGGACGTAATGATGAGTTAGCGCATAGCTCGATTCGTTTTAGTATCGGCCGTTTTACGACCGAGGCTGAAGTCGATTTCACAATTGAATTAGTCAAAGGCAAGATTGCCAAATTAAGAGAACTATCGCCGCTTTGGGAGATGTACAAAGACGGTATCGATTTAAATACGATTCAGTGGGCTGCCCACTAAGTGAATGAAGGAGTGAGTCATGGCATATAGCGATAAAGTAATTGATCATTATGAAAATCCACGTAATGTGGGCTCATTTGATAAAGGTGATGATCATGTAGGCACAGGCATGGTGGGTGCACCCGCCTGCGGTGATGTGATGAAATTGCAGATTCGTGTCAACGATCAAGGTGTGATCGAAGATGCAAAATTTAAGACCTATGGTTGTGGCTCTGCGATTGCCTCCTCATCTTTGGTGACTGAGTGGGTCAAGGGTAAAACTTTAGATCAAGCTCTTGAAATCAAAAATGCACAAATTGCCGAAGAGCTGGCTTTGCCACCTGTGAAAATTCACTGTTCAATTTTGGCTGAAGATGCAATTAAAGCCGCAGTGCAGGATTACAAAGAAAAGCACGCAAAATAATTATGGCTATCACAGTTACCGAAAAAGCGGCCCGCCATGTTTTGCGTAATCTTGAAAAGCGCGGCAAGGGCTTGGGTTTACGCTTAGGAGTGCGCACTACCGGTTGTTCGGGTTTAGCTTATCAGCTCGAGTATGTCGATGAGGCTGCAGCTGAAGATGTCATGTTTGAATCTTCAGGAGTCAAAATTTTTGTTGACCCCAAGAGTTTGGCTTATCTAGATGGTACTGAGTTGGATTATGCACGTGAGGGTTTAAATGAAGGCTTTAAATTCCAAAACCCGAATGTGAAAGACGAGTGTGGCTGTGGCGAATCTTTCAGGGTTTGATAATTACTTTGCCCTGTTTGATTTAACGCCAGCGTTCAAGATTCAACGTGAGGCTTTAGAAGCCGCTTATTTAGCGGTTCAGAAAGAGGTGCATCCCGATAAGCATGCAAGTGCTAGTGATGCGCAAAAGAGAGCATCCATGCAGATGGCTACCTTAGTGAACACTGCATACCGGACTCTGAAGCAGCCGATCAGTCGTGGTCTGTATCTGTGTGATTTGCATGGTATTGATCCTCAGTTGGAGACAAATACTGCGATGCCTACAGAGTTTTTGATGCAACAGATGGCCTGGCGAGAAGCCTTAGAAGAAGCTGGTAGCGATACCACACAACTAGAGATACTTTATAAAGAGGTGAATGAAGCACGCACAAGACTATTGCATCAGGTGGAGGAGACCATGGATGTGGCGCACAACTATACAGAAGCCGCAAAACACCTCAGAGCACTCTTGTTCGTTGAAAAGTTCACAGAAGAACTAGAAGAAGCGATGGCAGCTTAATATGGCTTTATTACAAATTGCAGAACCAGGCCAATCCTTAGCGCCTCATCAAAGAAGGATTGCTATCGGAATAGATTTAGGTACAACCAACTCACTGGTTGCCGCGATGCGTAATGCGCTGCCCGAGGTCTTGCCTGATGAGCAAGGTCGTCAATTGCTTCCTTCGGTGGTCCGTTATCTCAAGGGGGGTGCGACACAGGCCGGTTATGAGGCTTTGCGTAATGCCAGTGGGGATCCTAAGAATACGATTATTTCGGCCAAGCGCTTCATGGGAAGGGGCTTGAAAGATGTAGCGCATTTTGAGTCTTTGCCGTATGAGTTTATTGATACGCCAGGCATGCTGAAGATCAAAACTGTCTGCGGTGACAAAAGTCCTGTAGAGGTGTCAGCAGAAATTCTCGCGCGCTTAAGGCAGCGTGCTGAAGATAGCTTTAATGATGACATTGTCGGTGCGGTCATTACGGTACCTGCCTATTTTGATGATGCGCAACGCCAAGCTACTAAAGATGCTGCCAAGCTAGCGGGTATTGAAGTATTAAGACTTCTGAATGAGCCTACTGCGGCTGCGATTGCCTATGGGCTTGATCAGGCCGCCGAGGGTATTTATGCAGTCTATGACTTGGGTGGTGGTACTTTTGATATTTCAATTTTGCGTTTATCTAAAGGTGTCTTTGAAGTCTTGGCAACTGGCGGTGACTCAGCCTTAGGTGGCGATGATTTTGACCATCGTTTGTATTGTTGGGTTTTGGAGCAAGCCAAACTGCAGTTACTCTCTGATAAAGATAATCGTGCATTGTTGATGGCTGCAAAAGAAGCAAAAGAACAGCTTAGTAAGAAGCCGCTCGCGCGGATTCATGCGACCTTAAGCGATGGTCAAGTGATTAATATTGGCGTTAGTCAGGCTCAATTTTTTGAGTTGACTCAACATTTAGTCAATAAAACGCTCTTAGCGGCAAAAAAAGCCTTGCGTGACGCCGCTTTAACGGTTGATGAAGTCAAGGGGGTTGTGATGGTGGGCGGTGCCACGCGCATGCCACATGTACAACGTTCAGTGGGTGAACTTTTTGGCCAAACACCTTTGACTAATTTAGATCCTGATCAAGTTGTGGCTATGGGGGCAGCCATGCAGGCCGATCTCCTAGCTGGCAATAAGGTAAGTGGTGATGAATGGTTGCTGCTAGATGTTATTCCTCTGTCATTAGGGGTTGAGACCATGGGGGGCTTGGTTGAGAAAATTATTCCTCGCAATACCCCGATTCCAGTCGCTAGAGCTCAAGATTTCACGACGTTTAAGGATGGCCAAACGGCTATGGCCATTCATGTGCTTCAAGGAGAGCGTGAGGTTGTCGATGACTGCCGTTCCTTGGCTAAGTTTGAGTTAAGAGGTATTCCACCGATGGTGGCAGGCGCAGCCAGAATTCGAGTGACCTACCAGGTCGATGCCGACGGCTTGCTATCCGTGACTGCTAGAGAGCAGGGTAGTGGTGTTGAGGCACAGATTGCAGTGAAGCCTTCCTATGGTTTATCAGATCAAGATATTACGCAAATGCTGCAAGATAGCTTCAGCCACGCAGCCAACGATATGCAAGCGCGCGCTCTAAGAGAAGAGTTGGTCGATGCTCAGCGACTGCTTGAGGCGATTGAGGCGGCGATTCTGGAAGACGGTCATCTTTTACAAGACGATGAAAGAGAAGTCATTCAGAGAAAAGCACAGGCATTACATGAACTTGTGCAAACGGCTAAGGATGCTCAGGTGGTGCGTAAATCAGTGGAGTCTTTATCGAAAGCCACGGATGATTTTGCGGCGCGACGCATGAATGAAAGTATTAAAAAAGCCCTCGCTGGTAAAAAAGTAGAAGAAATTTAAAGGACAACTATGACACAGATTGTGATATTGCCGCATGCAGAATATTGCCCTGAAGGCGCGGTTATTGAGGCTACACCGGGCACATCTATTTGCGAAGCTCTGTTAGAGAATGATATTGAGATTGAGCATGCCTGCGATATGTCATGCGCGTGTACTACTTGTCACGTGATTGTGCGTGAAGGTGGTGCAAGCTTGAACCCTGCTGATGAGGATGAGGATGACTTGCTCGACCGTGCATGGGGTTTGACACCACAGTCACGTTTATCCTGCCAAGCAATTGTTGCTAAAACTAATTTGGTGGTGGAAATACCTAAGTATTCCATTAACCATGCAAAAGAAAACCATTAAGCGCATTCGTATATAAAAAAGGCACTCATGGGAGTGCCTTTTTTATTGAGCGTTCTACCGCAATCATCGAGATTAGTCTTCTTTACGCATATGTGGGAAAAGAATCACATCGCGGATATTCGGTGAGTCGGTAATGAGCATCATGAGGCGGTCTATGCCGATACCGCAACCGCCAGTAGGAGGCATGCCATACTCCAGTGCACGGATAAAGTCAGCATCGTAGTACATAGCCTCTTCATCGCCCGCTTCCTTTTGTTCAACCTGTTTCTTAAAACGCGAGGCCTGATCTTCAGGGTCATTTAGCTCTGAGAAACCATTAGCAATTTCTCGCCCGGTAATGAATAGTTCAAATCGTTCTGTGATGCCTGGGCGAGTATCGGATTCACGCGCCAATGGAGAAACCTCGATTGGGTAATCAATAATGTAGGTGGGTTCCCAAAGATGTTCCTCAGCGCATACCTCAAACAGCGCTAGTTGCAATGCCCCTAGGCCTGCATTCTTGAGAGTGGGACCCTCAATATTTTCACCAGCTTTTTTTAACTCCGCACGAATAAACGCAGCATCTTCTAATTGCGCTGCATCGTAGTTCTTTTTAGAGAGTGGTGCGTATTTCAGAATCGCTTGGGCGATGGTTAAGCGCTGGAAAGGTTTCGACAAATCCAGTGCTTTACCTTGGTAAGTAAGAACCGCCGTTCCTTGAGCATCGATGGCGGCTGCGCGAATGATTTCTTCTGTGAAATTCATCAACCACTGATAATTGGTATAAGCGGCATAGAATTCCATCATCGTAAATTCTGGATTGTGACGTGGGCTCACCCCTTCGTTACGGAAGTTGCGGTTGATTTCAAAGACACGTTCGAAACCACCGACAATCAGGCGCTTCAAGTACAGTTCTGGCGCAATACGCAAGAACATTTGCATATCAAGAGCATTATGGTGGGTAATGAAAGGTTTAGCTGCTGCGCCACCGGGAATCGGATGTAGCATGGGGGTTTCTACTTCCATAAAACCCGCATCTTGCATATGACGGCGAATCGATGCCATGGCTTTGCTACGCGCCAAAAAGGTTTGACGTGTATCGGGTGACACAATCAAATCAACATAGCGTTGACGATATTTCAATTCATGATCGGTCAGGCCGTGAAATTTATCAGGTAGGGGACGCAGAGATTTAGCGAGCAGACGTAAATTGCGACATTGGACCGAAAGTTCACCTTTATTAGTCTTGAATAAAACACCTTCAGCAGCAATGAAGTCGCCCATGTCCCAATGTTTAAAAGCTTGGTGAGTTTGATCGCCAACACCTTCGTCATTAATGTAAAACTGAATCTGACCGCTGTGATCTTGGATGGTAGCAAAGCTCGCCTTACCCATGACGCGTTTGAGCATCATGCGACCCGCCATTTTGACTTGGATATTCTTTTCAGCAAGTTGCTCTTTGCTGAGCTCTCCATAATGCGCATGAAGATCAGCCGCATGATGGCTAGGTACAAAGTCGTTAGGGTAGGGAACACCGTGTGAACGGAGTTGGGCTAATTTTTCGCGACGTTCAGCAATGATGTGATTTTCATCAATCGGTAGGGAAGAATCTTGGCTCATGGTTTACTCAGTTTATACGCCTTGTTTCAGGCTGGCTTCAATAAATGCATCAAGATCGCCATCCAATACTTTTTGCGTATTGGAAATCTCGACGTTCGTACGTAAATCTTTAATGCGGCTTTGGTCTAGAACATATGAGCGAATCTGATGACCCCAGCCCACATCGGTTTTGCTCGCCTCTAATTTATCCTGTTCAGCTTGGCGCTTGCGAAGTTCATGTTCGTATAAACGAGACTTCAGCATCGACATCGCTTCAGCACGGTTACGGTGTTGGCTGCGATCGTTTTGGCATTGCACGACGATTCCTGTTGGGATATGAGTCAGTCGTACCGCAGAGTCTGTCTTATTGATATGCTGACCACCCGCACCTGAAGCGCGATAGGTATCGGTGCGAATATCCGCTGGATTGATATCAATTTCAATGGAGTCATCGACCTCTGGGTAGACAAATACGCTGGTAAATGAGGTGTGGCGACCATTGGCTGAGTCAAAAGGTGATTTGCGTACAAGGCGGTGAACGCCAGTTTCTGTACGTAAATGGCCATAAGCGTATTCACCGTCAATTTTTAAGGTTGCGCTTTTAATACCTGCTACATCACCATCTGAGACTTCTAAGACTTCAGCTTTAAAACCCTTACGTTCGCAATAGCGTAGATATTGACGTAATAGCATGCTCGCCCAATCGCAAGCTTCTGTACCGCCGGCACCTGCCTGTATATCTAAAAAGCATGAACAGGGATCCATTTCATTGCTAAACATGCGACGGAACTCGAGGCCTTCAACCTGTTCGCGCATGCTAGCAGTGTCGGCTTCAATCGATAAGATCGTATCGACGTCTGCTTCTTCTTTAGCCATCTCCAGCAGTTCAATGCTAGCGGCCAAATTGTCAGTTAGAGCATTGATGCTGCCGACGACACCATCTAATAATTTTTTTTCTTTACCTAGAGCTTGAGCTTGTTTGGGGTCATCCCAAATTTTCGGATCTTCTAGGGTTTGATTCACTTCGACAAGGCGTTCTGCTTTATTGTCGACGTCAAAGATACCTCCGAAGTTCTTGCGTGCGGGATTGCAGGTCTTCGAGGGTCTTAGAGATGAGATTGAGTTGTTCGGCTTCCATGGGGGCACATTATACGACCTCCTCACAGGCTTCGATATGTAATTGTGCGCGAGGGGTTCCGCCAAATTCATCATAGGCAAGACGGTAAGCCAGGCGGGATTCACGCTCAAGGCTTTGAGTTCGGCCAAACCAGATGCCGCCCCATACTTTTGCATGGGGCTCAGTCAGTGATCTAACTTGAACTCTGAGGTGTTTATCTTGTACTAGGCTTTGACTAATGACCTCAAAGTCACCGATGAATACAGGTTGTGCGAAACCTTGCCCCCATACCTGTTGTCTCAATAAGTCGGCCAAGGCTGGGCTTATTTCGTCATCTTGTAAACAACCATCATGATGTAATTGCCTGGCGAGTAAGTCCTCGTTAAGAAGCTCCTGGGCCACCTTTTCAAAGGCCGTCTGAAAATCTTCCCAGGCATGTGTGGGAATACTCAGACCTGCAGCCATAGCATGACCACCAAATTTAAGAATCAAATGGGGGTGGCGTTTAGCAACCATATCGAGTGCATCACGTAGATGAAAGCCTACGATCGAGCGGCCTGAGCCTTTCAGAATAGGCTGGCCCTGATCTTCACCGGGGGCAAAAATAATGGTGGGGCGGTAGAAGCGTTCTTTGATACGTGAGGCAACAATACCAATCACCCCTTGATGCCAAGATTCATTCATTAAACAGATACTGTTTCGTGTTGCATCGATGCTTTGTAGGTCTTCCCACGCATCATTTTGCATATCGGCTTCAATATGACGCCGCTCCCGATTCATGCGATCTAATTCTTGAGCCAGGGCGAGTGATTCTTGGGGGTCATCACTGAGTAGGCAACGAATACCCAAAGACATATCTGCCAATCGTCCTGCTGCATTCAGTCTAGGGCCCAATGTAAAGCCTAAATCAAATGCAGTCGCTTGACTGGGGTCGCGACCCGCTACTTGATAAAGGGCTTTGATTCCTGATTGCATTTGATGCTCACGAATTCGTTTAATGCCGTGATGCACAAAAATTCTATTGTTTCGATCAAGGCTGGCGACATCGGCCACGGTTCCTAGAGCTACTAAGTCGAGTAATTTTTCTAGGCGCGGCTGATTTTCTTTTGTGAAAAAACCTTCCTCGCGCATCAAGCTACGCAGTGCAATTAATAAATAAAACATGACGCCTACACCTGCTAAAGCTTTACTAGCAAAGGGGCACTCGGGTTGATTGGGATTGATAATCAAAGCAGGAGGTAGGCTATCACCCGGCAGGTGATGATCGGTCACAAGTACTTCCATACCCAATTGATGGGCATATTCAATGCCACTGTGGCTAGCGATGCCGTTATCGACTGTGATTAAGATGTCTGGTCGAATAGCCAGTCCTGCTGCCTGTTCTACCACTTCAGGGGTGAGACCATAGCCCATCGTAAAACGATTGGGAACTAGGTAATCGACATGAACATTCAATGGTGCGCCTAATTCTTTAAGTCCTCTTATTCCAACTGCACAGGCTGTGGCGCCATCACAATCGTAATCCGCAACGATGAGTAGTTTTTTCTGCTCACGCAGTGCTTTCAGTAAGTAGCTAGCTCCACGATTGCAATTGAGTAGCGTGTTCGGTGGTAGTAGATGTTTGAGATCGAGTTCAGTCTCTTGGGCAGACCGAATACCGCGTGCACTCCATAAGCGGGCTAATACCGGATGAACTCCCGCCCGACAGAGTTCAAGCAGCGATGCTTCGTGAGGTTCTCGGGCCACGAATTTCATGCCTCGCCTCCATCGATGACATCATGCAGTGATAAGTTTTTTTTCTGCCAGAAGGCCCAGGACTTACGCTGCGGTAGATCAGACCATTGAATCATTTTTTCAGGTAAATCTTGCTGACTTAAATCGATAATCTGAATCGATTCAATTAATCCGTCTTGGAGAGCCTGGCATGCAATTTGCCATTGCTTTTCAGTGTCTGCCTCGGCGGGATTGAGCAAACTTATCGATTGAGCTAATTCAGTGGGGCTGAGTAAAACATCCTTGACCAAGGGGCGCTGATTGATCGGAGGTAAGAGAAGCTCATCGAAAGGGCGGTGAGGATCGTGTAGGGTTTGCGCTCTTAATAGACTAGGATGGGGTTTTAGATCACTGTATTGGCCAATACCGCTGATCCACACTGAATTAATGGGTAATAAGCCTTCACTCTGTCTTTTAAGATTGACAGGATGGTTAAACCAGATCATTTGAATCTCGTTTTGCCATCTGCGCCATAGGCGTGCAACCCCTGGCTCGCTCGTGTCTTGGGGCATCCAAAAATCAATATTGCGATCCTGTGCTTGAGCGATTGTGACCGTATCCAGCGTGCGTAATGCAGGAGTCTCTATGAGAGCGTGATGGCTATCCTGGAATACACAGGGACCTATTTCAGACAAGATATCTTGTACGCTGGATAGGAGAGCCGTACTTTCATGGTCTTGGATGTCCAATAACTTCGGATCGGTCAGCACCAAATGATCCCTGGCAGCGTGGATGTGGACCCAATCTAGACGCGCATAAGTTTTTTCTTGAGAGCAGTCGGGGAGGATGCTAAAAACCTCGCTCACCGCATGGCAACGTTTGGGCCCGTAGAGAAAGAATTCCAAGGGTAACCCACGCATTAACTCTTCTGAGTGACTGTGGGGTAGAAGGGCGAGTGTGTAAAACATAAGGAATGATTTTATGGGCAGTTTTGCGGTACTGCTAGGGTTCAGACTAAACTTCAGTATATGCGTAATTGGCCTATTGAATTTGAAATCGCGTGGCGCTATACAGTAGCGCGTCGCAAGGGTGCTAAACGCCGTGAAGCGGGCTCTAAAGATGGATTCTTATCTTTCATTTCCTCTGTTTCTATGGTGGGTATCGCCTTGGGTGTGGCTGCACTGATTGTGGTGCTGTCAGTCATGAATGGTTTTCAGAAAGAAGTGCGCGATCGGATGCTGTCGGTCCTTTCTCATGTTGAGATTCATGCACCAGCGGGTTTGGGGGATTGGCAACCGCTAGCCCAGACTTTAAAAAAAGAAAAGCACGTCACAGGTGTGGCCCCCATGGTCATGTCTCAGTCACTGATCACCTACGCAGATACGATGCGCGGCGTGATGCTCAGAGGTGTTGACCCGCAAAGTGAGGCTCAGGTATCAGATATCCCCCAACATTTCATTCAAGGCCAGATAGAAGATTTACGTCCGGGTGAATTTGGGATGGCCATCGGCGCTGAGATGGCCGCTATTTTGGGAGTTCGCTTAGGTGACAAGATCACAGTCATGGTTCCTGAAGGGGATATCAATCCTGCAGGGGCTACGCCGCGGATGCGTGCATTCAAATTAATCGGCATTATTGACAGTGGACATTATGAGTTTGATAGCACCTTGGCTTTAGTCCATTTTCGTGACGCTGCAGTCCTTTTGCGATTGGATGGTCCCTCAGGCTTGAGGATCAAGTTGGACGATATGCAAAAGGCGCCTCAAGTGGCTGACCAGTTAAGTCAAAAGCTCCCAGGTTTATGGGTCAAAGATTGGACGCGCCAAAATAAAAACTGGTTTGCCGCTGTGCAAACCGAAAAGCGCATGATGTTTATTATTTTGACGCTGATTATTGCAGTTGCCGCTTTTAATTTAGTTTCAACCCTAGTCATGACCGTGACTGATAAGCGGGGTGATATAGCTATTTTGAGGACTATGGGAGCGAGTGCGGGCCTTATTCAACGAATCTTTCTTTTCCAAGGATTCTTGATCGGAGCCTTGGGTACCCTAGGTGGAGTTCTTCTTGGTCTATTGATTGGATTGAATATTGATGTCATCGTACCGACTATTGAGGGTATCTTTAAAGTTCAGTTCATTCCCCGAGATATTTATTTCATCTCATCTTTACCATCGGATGTGCGTACTAACGATGTAATTCAGGTTGGGGTGATGGCTTTTATTTTGGCATTGCTTGCGACTTTATATCCTAGTTGGCGAGCTGCACGAATGGATCCGGCGACGGCTTTGCGTTATGAGTAATTCAAATATGGCACAAGCAGCGGTTCTTCAGGCTCACCATCTTTCTAAGGTGTATGGTGAGGGAGCTCATACTGTTCAAGTCCTCAATGATGTCTCAATTGCTGTCAAGCCTGCGGAGAAATTAGCCATCATAGGGGCATCGGGTTCCGGCAAAAGTACTCTATTACACATATTGGCGGGGCTTGACCCAGCGAGTGCAGGTGAGGTTTACATTGGTGATGTTTGCTTAAGTCATGCAAGCCCTCAACAACTCAATGAGTTACGTAATCAGCAGTTGGGGTTTATATACCAATTTCACCACCTGTTAGCGGAATTTTCGGCTTTAGATAATGTGGCTATGCCTTTACGGATCCGCGGCATGGCTAAGCCCTTAGCTCAAGAGCGTGCGCGTGAAATATTAGATGCAGTCGGTCTATCGTCGCGCGCAGATCATCGCCCTGCGGCTCTATCGGGAGGGGAGCGTCAGCGCGTTGCTGTGGCACGCGCCTTGGTGACCAGACCTTCATGCGTTTTAGCGGATGAGCCTACGGGTAATTTGGATGCGGATTCGGCAGATCGAGTGTTTGACTTGATGATGAATTTAGCGGAAAAATATAAGACCGCATTTGTGATTGTGACGCATGATCCTTTGCGTGCTGCGCGTTGTGATCGTGTTCTGAAGCTAAATCATGGCGTTTTAGAGGAGTCATAGAGACGATGGCATTGTTGCTAGATACACATTGCCATCTCGATGCACCTGAGTTTCAATCTGATCTACAGGAGGTTGTGGCTCATGCAAAAGCAGTTGGTGTGCACGGTGTATTAATTCCGGCAGTGAGTGTGAGTGACTTTCAAGCAGTGAAAGAGTTGGCTCATCAGGTATCTAGTGAGCTACCAGCTACTTGTTACACGCTGGGTATCCACCCCATCTTTACACCTCAATCAGAACTTAGTGATTTGAAAACTCTAAGGGAAGCGATTAGAGATGCTCTTGATGACCCACGTTTTGTTGGTATTGGTGAAATTGGTTTAGATTATTTTTTACCTGAGCTTGATACCCATCACCAAGCTCAGTTTTTCGAGGGGCAATTGCAATTGGCTCAGGAATTTGAGTTGCCAGTGATTCTGCATGTCAGACGCTCGCAGGATGCGATTGTCAGTGCTTTGCGTAAGAAAAAAATCACAGGTGGGATTGCTCATGCATTCAATGGTAGTTTTGTCCAGGCCAATCATTTTCTGAAGCTCAATTTCGTATTGGGTTTTGGCGGGGCTATGACTCATCCTCGTGCTCTACAGATTCGGCGGTTGGCCAAAGATTTGCCTGATGATGCGATCGTTTTAGAGACGGACGCGCCCGATATTCCCCCAGTCTGGTTGGCGCAGAGTGACAATCGTCGCAATGATTCTTCGCACCTACCAGAAATAGCAGCAGTGTTGGCTGAGTTAAGAGGCAGCTTAATCAGTCAAACGCAACATCGTTGTGCACAGAATGCCCTGCGTGTGCTTCCGCGTTGGGCGCAATTGATTCATTCTTTAGGACTCTAGATTATTTGCGTTTGATATTTGCGGCATTTATTGCCGGGGAGTTACTTTTTTTATTTTTAAGTGAGTTACCGACTCGCTGGACTCAGCCTGTGTTGCTGAGTTTGTTTTTCTTAGGCATCTTGCTTCTACTGATTGTTGAGTGGATCTTATCAAGACGACATCCTTATCTGCGTACATTCCTGAGGGTCACTTTGTTGCTTGGCCTAGGTTTTGTATGGGTATGGAGTCTCAGTGTCACTCGAGTAGAGCAGGTTTTGCACCCTTGTTTGGAGGGGCAAGATCTCTTGCTCAGAGGGCATGTAAATTCACTACCCAGTGAAAAAGATCGATCGACCCGATTTGTCTTGCGAGTCCATCAGATCGAGTTACCTAGCGTACTTGATTGTCCGCCAGAAGCGTTTCAGCATTTTCCAGACCAGCTAGCTCTAGCTTGGCATCCACCTTGGCGAGGCCACGAGTCGCCTCCCGACATTATTCCTGGTCAATTATGGCAGTTGCCTGTTCAGCTCAAGCGTCCTCATGGCTTAATGAATCCCTACGGTTTTGATTTCGAACGCTGGATGTTTGCCAATCATTTGGGAGCTCAAGGTTCTGTGAAGGCTTACGCCAAGGGGCTAGATTTATCTTGGAAGCCAAAATTAGAACAAGACTTTATTTGGAGTTTTACATCAGTGATTGAATACATGCGCTGGTGGTTAAGAGACCGGATTCGCAATCTTGCGCCAGAAGGAGCTGCTTATGTAGGTGTGTTGATTGCTTTAGTGATGGGTGAGCAAAACGCCATTGCACAGGAAGACTGGCGCATCTTTAATGCAACAGGGATTGGTCATTTAATTTCTATTTCAGGTTTGCATGTGACTATGTTGGCCGGTTTGGCCTCAGGCTTTGCAAAAAGATTATGGAGCCGCGGAAATTTACCTCTTCTGTGTGCCACACCCCGAGTAGCTGCCTTGGCAGGTTTAGGTTTCGCCTTGTTTTATACATTTTTGGCAGGTTTTCAGATTCCAGCACAACGCACCACCTATATGGTCGGAGTGGTCGCTTACGCGGCATGGTTTGGCAGAATAACGCGCGCTTTTGATATTTGGTGGTGGGCCTTATTCTTAGTTCTACTGCAAGATCCATGGGCGGTGTATACCCCAGGCTTTTGGTTATCTTTTGGTGCGGTTGCAGCCATTTTGTACGCGATGCCAAATGTTGACGCCACTTCAGAATATGGACAAATCAAGCTAGGGACTTGGCAGAAATTGAAAGACTCTTGCAGGGACGCTACGCGAGTTCAGGCAGTGGTGACCTTGGCTTTGATTCCAACGACCTTGTATTGGTTTTATCAGGTGTCTTTGATTTCACCCTTAGCCAACGCTGTAGCCATTCCATTAATCAGTTATCTAGTCACACCATTCGCGATGTTAGGAGCTATCTTGCCAGAGTTATTAGCAAGACCCTGTCTATGGTTAGCCCATACTGTCATGGAGTGGGTGGCATGGTGTTTAAAACCGATGGCCAATCTGCCCGGAGCTCTTTTTTATAGTTTTGCTCCGAGTTTATGGGGTATGGGTCTATCTCTGGTCGGGGTTTATTTCTTGGTTGCGCCGGGAAGATTGCTCAGCACATGGCGCCCCCGTGCTGTAGGCATGGTTCTACTGTCTTGTATTTGCATTCCTGCAGATGATCTCATCGTACCGGGTGAATTTCGCATGATTGTTTTTGATATTGGTCAAGGTACCGCTGTGCTCATTGAGACTGCCAAGCATCGTCTTTTATATGACACAGGGCCTAAGACATCACCGAGCAATAATGCAGGTGAGCGCCATATCCTGCCATACCTGAGGGCTCGGGGTATTAAGGAAATTGACCGTTTGGCAATTAGCCATAAAGACACGGATCATGTTGGTGGTGCACTCAGCTTGATGGATAGTATTCGATTCGCTGATTTACATGGCACTTTACCGGCACATCATTATGTTTTGCAAAGAGCACAAGGCCTATCGATACCTGCCTTGACATGCCAAGCAGGTCAAGAATGGTTTTGGGATGGTATTCGGTTTAAGGTCTGGCATCCCTATGCTGATATGACATTCAATAGCATGCACCATTTTGGTAAGCCCAATGCACTGAGTTGTGTCATTGAAGTGAGTAATCAGAGTTTTTCTGTTTGGCTAACAGGTGATGTAGAGCGAGGAGGTGAAGCAATTATCTCTAATGAATATAAGGATTCAAAGCAACTGGCATCAATATTGCTTGTACCGCACCATGGCAGTGCTACTTCTTCCACATCTCACTTTTTGGATGCTCTATCTCCGAGCTGGGCGATTGTGCAGGCGGGATATAGAAATCGTTATCGGCACCCTAATACACAAGTTATGGGGCGCTATATCGAGCGAGATATTCCGGTTTTGCAAACCATTCATACAGGAGCGCAGATCTGGCATTTGGGTAAAGAGAAGGGATACCGAACTGATTGGCGAGAGGAAGTTCGTCGTATCTGGCATCGCTAATAAAAAAATAGCTGCGGGAGTAAATGATGATGGTTGCTGAAAGAGCCTTACCTTTTGATGAGATGATTCATGATGAATACTCAAGGGACTTTAAAAATCAAGCAATAGCGCGGCCCCATTACAAACAATTTTCTCAATGGTTAAGTCAGCAAGGAGATGCCTATCTGCATGCGCGCCGTGAAGAAGCTGATTTAGTTTTTCGTCGTGTGGGCATTACCTTCGCTGTGTACGGTGATGGTGGGGGAACCGAGCGCACCATTCCATTTGATATCGTGCCGCGTATTTTTCAGGCTGCCGAGTGGAGTCGCCTAGAAAAAGGGCTGCGTCAGCGAGTTACGGCACTCAATATGTTTTTGCATGATGTCTATCATGAGCAGCATATCTTGAAGGCAGGGGTGATCCCTGCAGACCAAGTTCTAAAAAATGCGCAGTTTCGCCCAGAGATGTTGGGGGTCAATATCCCCATGAATATTTATGCGCATATCGCTGGGATTGACATTGTGCGTGCCACGCATGGTGAGCAAGAGGGTGAGTTTTTTGTTTTAGAGGATAACTTACGAGTCCCCTCAGGGGTCTCCTATATGTTGGAAAACCGCAAAATGATGATGCGTCTTTTCCCAGAACTATTTGCCCAGCACCGGGTCGCTCCAGTGACCCACTACCCTGATTTGCTACTAGAGACACTCAGACAGGCTGCACCAGCGGGGCGAATCAACCCTAAGGTCGTCGTCTTAACCCCGGGTATGTATAACTCTGCTTATTTTGAGCACGCCTTTTTAGCTCAGCAGATGGGAGTTGAATTAGTCGAAGGCAAGGACCTCTTCATACAAGATGATCTTGTCTATATGCGCACTACGCAAGGACCGAGTCGTGTAGATGTCATTTATCGCCGCGTTGATGATGACTTTTTAGATCCCGAAGCATTTCGTAGTGACTCAGTATTGGGTGCTTATGGTCTTTTAAGGGCCTATCGTGCCGGAAATGTGGCGATATGTAACGCGATTGGTACAGGGGTGGCAGATGACAAATCGATTTACCCCTATGTGCCCGATATGATTCGCTTCTATCTTGACGAAGATCCTATGATCGCTAACGTCCCGACATACATGTGTCGCAAGCCTAATGACTTGTCCTATGTATTAGCCAATATGGCTGAGCTCGTGGTCAAAGAGGTTCATGGTGCTGGTGGTTATGGCATGTTGGTGGGACCTGCTGCAACTCAAGCTGAAATCGCTGACTTTAAAGAACGTGTGAAGGCTAATCCGCAGGGCTATATTGCTCAGCCGACCTTAGCCTTATCAACTTGTCCAACCTTTGTAGAGTCGGGAGTGGCACCGCGCCATATCGATTTACGACCGTTTGTTCTATCGGGTAAGGATGTACGCATGGCGCCAGGAGGCTTAACCCGGGTCGCGCTAAAAGAAGGTTCATTGGTTGTTAATTCATCCCAGGGTGGTGGCACTAAAGACACCTGGGTTTTAGAACATTAATAAAAATAGATAGAGGAGAGCAAGATGTTATCAAGAACGGCCGATCATCTTTATTGGATGTCGCGTTATACCGAGCGTGCTGAAAACACAGCCCGTATGCTTGATGTGAACTATCAGATGTCATTGTTACCTCAGTCTGCGGATGTCGCACAGCAAGCGTGGCGTTCACTATTAGAGATTTCTGAATTAGCGCAGGTCTTTGATGCTAAGTACACTCTGATGACGCCGGCCGATGTGATTCATTTTATGGTGGATGATATGCAAAATCCCTCATCCATCATGTGTTGTCTTCAGGCTGCGCGCGAGAATGCTCGTGCGGTTCGAGGCTCCATGACAACAGAATTATGGGAGACGATTAATACCACTTGGCTTGAAGCGCAAAAGAAGATTCGTGCCGGCATATTAGAGACGGCCCCTGCAGAATTTTTCGAATGGGTTAAATTCCGTTCGCATCAGACGCGTGGGGTGCAACATGGCACGATGGTGCGAGATGAGGTGTATTACTTCATTCGTTTGGGGACTTTTTTGGAGCGTGCTGATAACACTGCGCGCTTACTGGATGTGAAGTCATTAACCGCCGAGCACTTACGTGAACAGGGCAATGACCCTGTGGATGACTTTTATTATTGGGCAGCCATCTTACGTTCAGTCTCTGCCTTTGAAACTTATCGTAAGGTATATCGAGACGTCATTACACCGGAGCGTGTTGCTGAGTTACTGATTCTGCGCTCAGATATGCCAAGATCTCTAGTGGCTTGTGTCAATGAAGTGGTCGATTTATTGGTTAAGGTGAGGAATGCGCAGTCGGCAAAGACAATTACACAGGCTCGTAATCTGCTAGCAGAATTGCGTGACACCAATATTGACGAAATCCTTGAGCAGAATTTGCATCGTTTCTTAACGCATTTTCTGGAAAGAATTAACGCGGTTGGCGGTGGTATTAGTCGAGATTTCTTGCTTCCCTTAGAAATAGCCGCATAATCGAGCCCACTATGACATATTGTGTTGCCATTAGCCTAGATGAAGGGCTTGTTTTTTTAGCAGATAGTCGCACCAATGCCGGTGTAGATGCCGTGTCCAATTATCGTAAGATGACTATCTTTCAAAAGCCAGGTGAGCGCATGATGGCGCTCATGTCAGCAGGTAATCTGGCGATTACTCAGGCAGTCAAGCATTATCTGAATCATCCAGAGCCTGATTCGCCTAGCATTTGGAATGTTGATAACTTATTTGACGCTGCTCAAGTGGTAGGGGATGCGGTACGCAAGGTGCGAGACCGAGATGCTGAAGAGCTCAAGAAGTCAGGTATTGAATTCAATATTAGTTTGATTTTTGGTGGCCAGATTCAAGGACAAGCGCCTACGATCTATCAGATTTATTCAGCAGGTAATTTCATTGAGGTGACTGCTGAAACTCCATACTTTCAGATTGGTGAGGCGAAATACGGTAAACCTATCTTAGATCGCGTTATCACACGCAGTACCCCCTTAAAGGAGGCCGCTAAGTGCGCATTAATTTCAATGGACTCCACGATTAAATCCAATATTTCAGTCGGTTTGCCCTTGGATATGCTGATTTATCCCAAAGATGAGTTAGCAGCGAGTCATTTGATGGTGATTGATGAAAAAAACGAATACTTCAAAATGATTCACGAGATCTGGGGCAAGCGTTTGCGTCAGATCTTTGCTGAGATTGACGACCCAGTCTGGTAAGTACTTGGTTTTATAGCGAAAATCGCATTTTTTGCGCAAACTTTTTGGGTATCGGTATAATTCAGTATTACCCACTTAGTAGATGCGATGACCAAATTCATCTTTGTCACTGGTGGTGTGGTTTCTTCCTTAGGGAAGGGTATCGCAGCCGCCTCATTAGCCGCCATTCTCGAATCGCGCGGCCTCAAAGTCACCCTCTTAAAATTAGACCCATACATTAACGTTGATCCAGGCACGATGAGCCCGTTTCAACATGGTGAAGTCTTTGTTACTGAGGATGGTGCCGAAACGGATCTTGACCTCGGTCATTATGAGCGCTTTGTTAGCGCCAAAATGCGCAAGAGCAATAACTTTACGACGGGCCAAATTTATGAGTCTGTGATTCGTAAAGAGCGTCGAGGTGAGTATTTAGGCAAAACCGTGCAGGTAATTCCGCATATCACTAATGAAATCCAAGCTTTTGTGGAGCGGGGTGCCAAAGCCAGTCATGATGGTCAGGCAGATATTGCGATTTGCGAAATCGGTGGTACGGTTGGTGATATTGAGTCTTTACCGTTCTTAGAAGCTGCCCGACAGATGAGCTTGCGCTTGCCTGCTGGAGACTGTGCTTTTGTGCATTTAACCCTGGTGCCCTATATCGCTAGTGCCGGTGAACTCAAAACGAAGCCAACCCAACACTCCGTACAGAAACTCAGAGAGATTGGTATTCTGCCTACGGCTTTATTGTGCCGTGCTGATCGTCCTATTCCGGATGATGAGCGCGCCAAGATTTCGCTTTTTGCAAATGTTCGTGAACAAGCCGTTATTTCTGTATGGGATGTTGATACGATTTACAAGATTCCCAAAATGCTTCATGAGCAAGGTTTGGATGATTTAATTTGCCAAGAGTTACGCATTCAACCCAAGCCAGCCAACTTAGCAGTTTGGGATGATTTGGTCCATCGTCTTGAGAATCCGAGCCATGAAGTTGTTATTGGTATGGTCGGTAAATACGTTGATTTAACTGAATCGTATAAATCTTTGATCGAAGCCTTGCGTCATGCGGGTATACACAACCAAACTCAAGTGACTATTCGCTATATAGATTCTGAAAATCTTGAGAATGGTGACCTCAGTAGTTTGCAAAAACTCGACGCTATTTTGGTTCCTGGGGGTTTTGGTAAGCGTGGCACAGAAGGTAAGATCGCTGCCATTCGCTTTGCCCGAGAGAATAAGATTCCTTACCTAGGTATATGCCTCGGTATGCAGCTCGCAGTGATTGAGTTTGCTCGTCATGTGGCAGGCTTGAGCGGTGCCAATAGTACGGAATTTGAACCTGATGGCCCTCATCCTGTAGTAGCGCTGATTACTGAGTGGATGGATCGTGAAGGTCAGGTTGAGCGACGCGATGCTGCGTCTGACCTCGGTGGCACCATGCGTTTAGGTTCGCAGCGTTGCCCAATTAAGCAAGATACCTTGGCATCTGCCATTTACGGTGCCGAAGTCAATGAGCGTCATCGCCATCGATACGAAGTCAATAATGTCTACGTACCTAAATTAGAGCAGGCGGGTTTAGTGATTTCTGCGCGCACACCGAATGAATCTTTACCGGAAATGATGGAGTTGCCGCAGACAGTACATCCTTGGTTTTTTGGGGTTCAGTTTCATCCTGAATTCACATCGACCCCAAGAGATGGCCACCCATTATTTTCTGCCTATATCCGTGCAGCCTTAGCTCACAAAGGTGTAGCTACTAAAGCCTCGGCCTTGGCTTAAATGAGGAGGATAGTATGAAGCTATGTGATTTTGAAATTGGTCTCAATCATCGATTCTTTTTGATTGCTGGAACCTGTGTCATTGAGTCTGAGCAAATGGCATTAGATACAGCAGGTCAACTCAAGGAAATCACTCACGCTTTGGGTATTCCTTTTATATATAAGTCATCCTTTGATAAGGCAAATCGTTCATCAGGCTCTTCATTCCGTGGCTTGGGTATGGAAAAGGGCCTGGAAATTTTGGCCACAGTGAAAAAGCAAATTGGCGTTCCTGTATTGACTGATGTGCACGAGATCGATGAAATTAAACCAGTCTGCGCAGTGGTTGATGTCATTCAAACCCCAGCTTTTTTATGTCGTCAAACGGACTTCATCAGAGCCTGTGCACAAAGCGGTAAGCCAGTGAATATTAAGAAGGGGCAATTTCTAGCCCCGGGTGATATGAAAAACGTGATTGATAAGGCAAGAGCAGCAGCCAAAGAGGTGGGCTTGCCCGAAGATAACTTTATGGCTTGTGAGCGAGGTGCATCGTTTGGTTACAACAATCTCGTATCCGATATGCGTAGTTTGGCCATCATGCGTGAAACCAATGCGCCGGTGGTATTTGATGCAACTCATTCCGTACAGTTACCCGGTGGGCAAGGCACAAGTAGTGGCGGGCAAAGAGAGTTTGTACCCGTTTTGTCTCGTGCAGCTGTCGCCGTGGGTGTCAGTGGCCTATTTATGGAAACACATCCTAATCCAAGTAAGGCGATGTCTGATGGTCCGAATGCTGTGCCATTAAATCGTATGAAAGAGTTATTGACTAGTCTGGTTGCTATTGATGACATCATTAAGCAAGGCCAAGCTTATCTCGAACAAGATTTTAAGTAATTGAGGGAGTATTCATGAGTGCAATCGTAGATATTATTGGTCGTGAGGTGCTAGATTCACGTGGCAATCCGACAGTAGAGTGTGATGTATTGTTAGAGTCCGGTGTGATGGGTCGTGCCGCAGTGCCATCCGGTGCATCGACTGGCTCACGTGAGGCCATTGAGTTGCGTGATGGCGAGGCGAATCGCTATCTAGGTAAAGGTGTTCTGAAGGCTGTAGAAAATATCAATACTGAGATTGCTGAAGCGGTGATGGGTCTTGATGCCAGTGAGCAAGCGTTTTTAGACCGCACCCTGATTGATTTAGATGGCACAGATAACAAAGCACGCTTAGGAGCCAATGCCACATTGGCGGTCTCTATGGCTGTTGCACGTGCCGCTGCTGAAGAGGCAGGTTTACCTCTATATCGTTATTTTGGCGGCTCAGGGGCTATGCAGTTACCCGTACCGATGATGAATATCGTCAATGGCGGCGCACATGCGAATAACAGTTTAGATATTCAAGAATTTATGATCATGCCAGTGAGCATGAACAGCTTCCGTGAAGCCTTACGTTGTGGGGCTGAAATTTTCCACGCACTAAAGAAGATTATTCATGATCAAAATATGCCAACTTCGGTTGGTGATGAGGGTGGTTTTGCTCCTAACTTTAAGAGCAATGAAGAGTGTCTAAACACCATATTGCAAGCAATTGAAAAGGCGGGTTACCGTCCTGGTGAAGATGTTTTATTGGCGCTTGATTGTGCTGCCAGCGAATTCTACAAAGACGGAAAATACCAACTCTCTGGTGAAGGTTTGCAATTGAGTTCTAGCGAGTTTGCTGACTATCTAGCTAATTTAGCGGATAAGTATCCGATCGTTTCTATCGAAGATGGTATGCATGAGGGCGACTGGGATGGCTGGGCTACTTTGACACAGAAATTGGGACAGAAGATTCAGTTGGTTGGCGATGATTTATTTGTGACCAATACAAAGATTCTCAGAGAAGGGATTGATAAGGGTATTGCTAACTCTATCCTCATTAAGATCAATCAGATTGGTACTTTGACCGAAACCTTTGCAGCAATTGAAATGGCTAAGCGTGCCAATTACACCGCTGTCATCTCACATCGTTCTGGCGAGACTGAAGATAGCACCATTGCTGATATTGCTGTGGGCACGAATGCGGGTCAAATTAAGACCGGTTCCTTGTCACGTTCGGATCGTATTGCCAAATACAATCAGTTGATTCGTATTGAAGAAGATCTGGGTGATGTGGCAAGTTATCCGGGTAAGTCAACTTTCTATAACTTACGTAAATAAACATTCAGAAGATCTGGGGAGAATCGAGTGCGTATCTTTGTATATGGCATGTTGATTCTCCTAGCTTTGATTCAATATCCTCTTTGGTTGGGTAAAGGGGGTTGGTTGAGAGTCTATGAGCTTGACCAGCAAGTGAATAAGCAATTAGATAAGAATGATGCCCTGGCTGCACGTAATGCAAAGCTTGCCGGTGAGGTTAAAGATCTCAAAGAGGGTACAAAAGCGATCGAGGAGCGTGCCCGTATGGAGCACGGCATGATTAAAGATAAAGAAATCTTTATTCAAGTGGTTCCCAACAAGAAGGCGAATCCTAGTACAGACTCGACCTCTGGTAATGCTAGCGGAAATCCAACAACAGCTCGCTAACTCAAAATTATTGTTTTGCTTCTGGTGGGCGAGCAATACCATCAGTCAAATTGGCAGCGCTAAATACTTGCTTGCAATCGACTGCATCAAATAAGTAGTTTTGACCACAAAACTCGCAACGTGATTCCACTTGACCTTGTTCATCGAGGATTGAGTTAATTTCCGATTCGCCTAGCATCTTCAACATATCAGCGACCTTCAGGCGTGAGCAGCGACACGCAAACCGAATGTTGCGAGGATCAAAACTTCTGACGCCGTGATGGTGGGATTCTTCCAAGAACAAGCGTCTCATCAGATCTTTGGGTGCGATCGTCAGTAGTTCAGCATGGCTCACGGTATCAGAGAGGGCTTGAAGACGTTGCCAGGATTCTTCTGTTAGGTTGGCATCTATCTGTTGCTGACCGCCATGGTCGGGGAGTCGCTGTATGAGCAAGCCCCCACAGCTACGCTCATCACTGGCTAGCCAGATACGTGTATCTAATTGTTCTGAGTTCTTCATGTAAAGCATGATGGCTTGCGCGATACTCTTTACTGCTTCATGACCATCGTGCAATGCCACAATACCTTGATAGGGTTGCTGACCGGGCTGTCGGTCTGCGGGGTCGAGCGTGATCACTAGTTGACCGCCACCCTGTGGGTTGAGAAGCTCCTTCAAAGAATAATCACTCTGGGATGCCCAGTTGTAATTCTCGTCAAACTTAGCAGTAGCGCGCATACTCAGATCAGCATTACATTCCATCACTAGAAGTTGGATGGGGCCATGTCCTTGTGCTTGAATGATTAAGCTGCCATTAAATTTTAGGGTGCCGCTTAATAGAACTCCGGCAGCGACTAAGTCTCCTAGTAATTGTCTGACTGGAGCAGGGTAGCTTTTACGGGCTAAAATGGTTTGCCAGCTTTCTGAAATGCTCACAATTTCGCCTCGTACGGGGCAGCTGTCAAAAATAAAGACCTGCAGTTGATCTTGAGTCGTGGTATTTGTCATAGCGCTATTGTAGAAAGTTTTTGAAAACCATCGTGTTTGCTAAACAGCATCCTTATTTAACAGCTATAGCATTAGCGCTAGGCTCAGCCATTGCCTTAGGTTTGGCACGTTTTTCTTATGCCTTATTACTGCCACTCATGCGAGATGATCTGAATTGGTCTTATCTCATTGCGGGCACCATGAATACCGCAAATGCCTTAGGCTATTTTATTGGCGCAATGAGTTCACCAGCCATGATGAGACGTATGTCTGCATCACGATTTTTTATCGTAGCCTGTCTTATTACGGGATTTTTTATCTTTTTATCAGGTACGACCGATGATGCGACCTTACTCTTTACATATCGGGTTCTTGCCGGAATAGCTAGTGCTTGGATTTTTGTCTCTGGAGGTGTTCTAGCTGCTCAGTTAGGACAACTACATAGCCAACAATCAGGACTCATATTGGGTATTTTTTATGGTGGACCGGGCTTAGGTATTTTGTTATCGAGTGTTTTGGTACCAGGGGTACAAGCTTATGGTCAGGTACATCAGTGGTCTCATATATGGCAAGGTTCCTGGTATGCCCTAGGTTTGTTATGTTTTGTTTTAACCATATTTGTTACCCGTCCTGTTGCTTCAATACCCACCGTGCCTGCTAAAGCTGCTGGTCAAGCGCATGCGCCCTTGATGAGTTATGTTTTTATGTTGATGGGATATTTCATGTTTGGTGTCGGGTATATCGGTTATATGACTTTTGTGGTTGCCTTACTCAAACAACTGGGTATCGATGAGCTAACTTTGTATGTGTTTTATGGAGTGCTTGGCTTAGCCGTGATGTTTTCTTCTCGTATTTGGGCGGGTTTACTTGATCGCTACCGCGGTGGTCAATCACTGGCCATATTGAATACCTTATTAGGCTGTGCATCATTAATTCCAGCGGTGATTGCTATGCAGGAGCTGTCATTAAATTCACTAGTGCTAGGACTCATCTTTTTATCAGGCATCATATTCGGAGCAGTCTTTCTCTCAGCGGTTGCCTCTACGACTGCCTTTGTTAAGCATAACTTACCGGCAAGCGAGTGGGTTGCTGGCATCACTGCTTTCACGAGTATTTTTGCCATCGGTCAAGTCTTAGGCCCCACTGTAGTAGGCTGGATTTCAGATGGTCAAGGCGGTCTAGAGTTCGGCTTACTTTTATCAAGCATCGCCTTATTAATTGGCGGGGCTATTGCCATCTTGCAAAAAAGTCTTTTGCCGCATCACTAGTGAACTGATGGCATTCAGGCTTGCCCTTTAGGTAATGCGATAATACGAGCTATGACAGTTAGAACACGTTTTGCCCCCAGTCCCACGGGCTTTATTCATTTGGGAAATCTTCGTAGTGCCTTATACCCTTGGGCGTTCGCTCGCAAAATGGGTGGCCAATTTATTCTCAGGATTGAGGATACAGATCAAGAGCGTTCCAGCCAGGAAGCGGTTGATGTCATTATTGAAGGTATGCGCTGGTTGGGGTTGGATATTGATGAGGGGCCGTTCTATCAAATGCAGCGCATGGAGCGCTACCGTACTGTGATTGCCCAAATGCTGCAGGAGGGTTTGGCGTACCCTTGTTATATGAGTGAGGTTGAACTTAATGCTCTGCGTGAGGCGCAGATGGCTAATAAAGAGAAGCCCAGATACAACGGTCTATGGCGTCCTGAGGCAGGGAAAACTCTGCCACCCATCCCCGCAGATATTCAGCCAGTAATTCGTTTTAAAAATCCGCTCTCAGGCAGTGTGGTTTGGGATGATGCCGTAAAAGGTCGTATTGAGATTTCTAATGAAGAGCTCGATGATCTAGTGATTGCCCGACCTGACGGTACACCGACTTACAACTTTTGTGTTGTGGTTGATGATTTGGATATGAAGATTACCCATGTGATTCGGGGTGATGATCATGTCAACAATACCCCACGCCAAATCAATATTCTTAAAGCGCTCGGAGGTATACCGCCGGTATATGCGCACTTGCCCACGGTGCTGAATGAGCAAGGTGAAAAAATGAGTAAGCGTAACGGCGCCATGAGTGTGCGTGATTATGAGCGTGGTGGATATATGCCTGAGGCAGTTCTCAATTATCTAGCGCGCTTGGGTTGGTCACACGGGGATGCTGAGGTATTTACACAGGAACAGTTTGTTGCTTGGTTTGATCTTGATCATCTAGGCAAATCACCTGCGCAACATAACCCTGAAAAATTACTATGGTTGAATCACCACTATATTCAGCATGCTGATCCCGTGGACTTAGCTCAGCGTGTAGAACCGTTTGCCAAGCAATTGGGCATTGAGTATCACCAGGGACCTGATTGGGTTGGGGTGGTCAAATTACTCAAAGACCGCGCGAATACTTTGATTGAAATTGCTGAGGGTGCGCAGCTTTTTTATCAAAAAAACATTTCTCATGATGCTGCTCAATTAGCGACCCATCTGAAGCCTGAAGTGATTCCTGCTCTACAGGAATTTATGCAAAGGTTCGAAGCCTCTGATGGGACTCAGCTAGCGATTGCAGCAGCCATGAAAGAAACCTTAAGTCAGCACGGTCTTAAAATGCCAGCTCTAGCCATGCCGATTCGTTATGCGTTGTTTGCCACGACACAGACCCCTGCAATTGATGCGGTGATGGCTTTGATGGGTAAAAAAGAGACCCTGGCCAGATTGCAAAATTGCCTAAAAATAGGGTAGAATAGCAGTCTTGATTGCTTGAGCTTCTTGTAAGATCAAACATTAAGGGGCTATAGCTCAGCTGGGAGAGCGCTTGCATGGCATGCAAGAGGTCAGCGGTTCGATC
>ERZ650311.42-NODE-42-length-82011-cov-9.682525_pt1 | contig 82011 bp, 79 predicted proteins | sample MGYA00376247_ERZ650311 | MGnify/ENA primary metagenome ERZ650311 (study PRJEB26733, sample SAMN07839324) | wastewater metagenome | biome: small river; feature: stream; material: water | place: USA: North Carolina | collected 2016-07-28 ... | reverse complement strand
TATTCGTAGGGCTTCGCATCAGCTTCCATGATTGTTTTTAAGGCTCGCTCATCCACCGGTATGGCTACATGAGAATCTGCTTCTGCCCATCCATGCCCCGGGAAATGCTTGCCACAATTAGACATGCCCGCTAACTGCAGACCATGATTTAGACTTTTTGCCAGGGCAAAAACAATCGCAGGATCACGTCCAAAGGATCGATCACCAATTACTGCACTTCGCCCATAATCCAAATCTAAAACAGGCGTAAAGCTAAAGTCGACACCACACGCTAGTAATTCGCTAGCTAACACATAGCCACAAGCAGTTGCGGCACGCATCGCTAGAGCAGCATTATCTACAGGACTTTTTTTATTAGCACGAGACCAAATATCTCCTAAGCGACGCATCGCTGGCAAATGGGTAAAGCCATCTGTGCGGCAACGTTGGACCCGACCTCCCTCATGATCAATGCTAATTAAGACATCCTGTCGTATCGCTTTGATGGCCTGCGTGAGTTGGGTGAGTTGTTGACGGCTCTCGAAATTTCGCCCAAATAAAATCACGCCGCCCGTTTTGGGATCCAATATTCTGCGACGATCCGCATTTACCAAGTCTTTTCCAAGAACATCAAGAACCACAGGACCAGGGGCAAAATCTAAAGCCTGAGTATGTTTTGGCATTCAGCTTCCTTATTCATCATTCATATCTATCTTTACCCCAACATATCTTCAGGGCGCGTCACACCACTCACAATGGGGGTTCCATAGCTCACCACTACAAAGGCAATCGCCATATCCTTCTCATCACTAATGGATACTTGAGCGTGATAGTGGCGCTCTTCCATAAAGGTTTGTAAACGATCTCTGTAATGAGCAACGGGTTTGCCGCTGGCGTCATTTAAAGTTTGCATATAACGCCAAGACATTGGCATGCGCATACCCAAACCAATGGCTTTAGAAAAGGCTTCTTTGGCAGCAAAACGTGTCGCCAAGTAAGCCATGCCACGTGATTCATTACGAGCCATACGCTCATGAAAAACGCTGAGCTCCTCTGGACCCAAGATCCGTTCTGCTAAACGCCCCTGAGTGCGTTGATAGCTCGCCACCAAACGGGGAATTTGCAAAATGTCAGTACCTATACCAACAATCATTGATCACCCAATTTGAGTACAGCTTCTTGACGCGCAGCCAGCATAATCGCCTTCATATCCGCAATAGCAGCCTGCCACCCCTTAAAAATAGCCTGCGCCACAATCGCATGCCCAATATTTAATTCTGCGATTTCTAAGATTTTGGCGATCGGGCGCACATTGTCCTCAGTCAAACCATGCCCCGCATTCACTTTCATGCCCAAAGACTGCCCTAAACGAGCCGCCTCATGGATACGCGATAACTCTTGTTCCTGCTCTGCGCCTTGAGTATCGGCATATCGACCTGTATGTAACTCAATCACTCGAGCGCCAGCTTGATGGGCTGCTTGGATTTGCGCTGCATCAGGGTCAATAAAAATAGAAACCGTAATACCTGCATTTTGAAGTTGTTGTGTGGCACTGCGCACTTGCTGATAGTGACCCAGAACATCTAAACCGCCTTCTGTAGTGACCTCTTCACGCTTTTCAGGAACTAAGCAGACATCATGAGGCTTCACCTCACATGCAATCTTTAACATTTCTTCAGTAATGGCACACTCAAGATTCATACGAGTTTGAATATGAGGACGTATTGCCCATAAATCAGCATCTTTGATATGCCGACGGTCTTCGCGCAGATGCAAAGTGATTAGATCAGCCCCATAACGCTCGGCCAGAATAGCTGCTTGCAATGGATCAGGATAGGCAGTGCCACGAGCGTTACGCACCGTAGCCACATGGTCAATATTGATACCTAAATCCAATTGTGAATATTTCGTATTCATGAAGCAATTATCCAACTTTTATATCTTTTTTAAATCAATCAAAATTTGGCGAGTCATCATGTCATGATCAGGCAAATGACAGGCTAGTAAAAAACGAATCAAGCTTTTACTTTGGCTCAAAGTCTTCGGGTCTGCATAATCATTCTGGGCCATGGCTAACAAATGCTCACCATCCATAATGGGCCAATGAGCGGGATCATCGGGATGCCAAACACGAATACCCCGCTCTGGCTGGTAAACATATTGCTGGCCCTGCTCAGGTGCACCCTGGGTATCAGCACAATAATCGAGCGCCGCAGCAAAACCCGTCTCTTTAAATAGAGTGAGCTCAAAGGGGCGCAAAATCGGTTCTAAATCGGTCGGATCCTGTCCCAGTAGTGCAATGGTCTGGGCATAGGCATCATAAAGATTCTCATGGGGATCTTCCCGGGCAATAAACTTGACTAAAAGTTCGTTGAGATAAAAGCCACACAAGAGCGCATCCCCGATCAGAGGTGGTACGCCACCTAACCATTCTGCCTTGGTCATGGTTTTGAGCTCACTCTTACCCGACCAAGAAATGGCCAAAGGCTGAAAACGCTGCAATACAGGTCTTAATACAGAATGTGGGCGCTTCGCACCCTTGGCAATCAGAGCCATACGGCCATAGCTGCGCGTGAATACATCCAAAATGAGGCTGGTTTCCTTATAAGGAATACTATGCAAGACAAAAGCAGGTTCATCGAGCACGCGCACTGCCATAACAATCTACTCTAAACCTTGCTCACGCAAAATTGTTCGGTCATCCGCCCAACCACTTTTTACCTTGACCCAAGTCTCTAAAAAGACTTTACCGTCAAATAACTTTTCCATATCTTGACGGGCCTCTGTAGAAATACGCTTGAGTTTCGCGCCCTTCTCACCAATGACCATCGCCTTATGACTCTCACGATCAACGAGAATGGTCGCGGCAATTCTTCTTAAACGCCCATCTAACTTAAATTGATCAATCACGACCGCACTGGCATAAGGCAACTCATCGCCAGTATGACGAAAGACTTTTTCGCGCAATATTTCAGCGGCCAGAAATTTCTCACTACGATCTGTCAGCATATCGGGATCATAGATGGCCTCTTGCTCAGGCAGATACGTCTCCAAGCAAGTCAGTAGGCGTTGAATATCATCAGCGTTTTTTGCAGACAGCGGAATGATTTCTTTAAAAGAAAACTTTTCATCCATCTCTCGCATAAAGGTGAAGAGTTTTAAATCACGATCCTCTGGGCTTTGCGCGCTAGCAGCAAACACATCTAACTTATTAGCCAGCAGCACGACAGGAATATCTTTAGGCAATAACTCAAGCACCTGTTGATCAGCAGGACTCCAATAACCAGACTCCACGACAAAACAAATCACATCGACATCGGCCATAGTGCTACGCACGGTGCGATTCATGGCTTTGTTCATCGCATTGCTATATTTGGTCTGAAATCCTGGGGTATCCACCAAAATAAACTGAGCCGTCTCGGTCGTCTGAACCCCCAAGATGCGATGACGCGTGGTTTGCGCTTTACGCGAAGTAATACTGACCTTTTGTCCTACGAGAGCATTCAAAAGTGTCGATTTACCTACATTAGGACGCCCGACCAAAGCGACTGTGCCACAACGAAATGTCATGTTTCCTTCGTCTTGAGTGTGAGATTGAGTTGATCATCCTGTGGGTTGGCAGGAGTGACGACAGAAGTCTTTTTGCTGGCTTTAGTTTTTCTGGGTTTGCGTCCCGTTTGGGGGATTGCCTTTTGCGCCGCATCCAAGGCCAACTTGGCCGCTGCTTGCTCTGCAGCACGTCGTGATGCGCCCTGTCCAGACACCGTGATTTTCAGAGAGACAATCGCGCATTCAACTTCAAATTGTTGGTTATGAGCCACTCCCGTGGTAGCAATCACGTTATAAACAGGCAAAGGCAACTGATGACCCTGCAAAAACTCTTGCAACAGGGTCTTGTCATCTTTACCCAAAGTTCTGGGATCGACATGCTCTAAGATTTGGCTATACCACTTACGTAAAACTTGGCGTGCTGCATCAAAGCCCGCCTCTAAGAAAATCGCACCAACAATGGCTTCGAAAGTATCCGCTAAGATGGAGGGTCGCTTAAAGCCACCGCTTTTCAGCTCACCCTCACCTAAACGCAGGGCATCCGAAAGCTGCAAGGCTTGGGCAATCTCATAGAGAGCCTGTTGTTTTACCAAGTTAGCCCGGAGGCGAGATAGATCACCCTCATCTAAATCACCATAGCGCTCATAAAGAATCTCAGCGACAGCGCAATTGAGCACCGAGTCCCCTAAAAACTCTAAGCGCTCATTATTCTTTTTACTGTGACTACGATGCGTGAGTGCCTGCGTGAGTAACTCAGGTTTTTGAAATTGATAACCTAAACGCTCTTGCAAGAGCTTTAAGTCAATCATGGTGCGCGAGCTCATGAGTGCCTCTACTCAAAACGCCCAATGCGTTTGAAGTCTCCAAGATTCATCCATACAAAAAATGCACGGCCCACTAAATTCTTTTCCGGGACAAAACCCCAAAAGCGTGAATCGGCACTATTGTCACGGTTATCGCCCATCACAAAATAATGTCCGGCCGGGACTGTACAAGTCACACCCGCAGAACTGTATTGGCAGTTTTCACTATAAGGGAAACGATCTGGGTTAAAAATCAAACTAGAGCGCTCAGGATGGTTCAAGATACGATACTGATATCCGCCTAAATCTTTAGGAAAAGCCTCGCGATAATGCTTGGCATACCCCATATGTTCGGGGTCGAGAAAGTCAGGCTGCTCTTCATAGCTCATCGCCTGACCATTGATGCTCAAGCGTTTGTTCTGATAAGAAATCACATCACCCGGTAAGCCAATGACACGCTTGATGTAATCGACTGACTCATCCTTGGGATAGCGAAACACAACGACATCACCGCGTTGCGGCTCATTGATGTCCAATACCTTGGTATTCAAGACAGGCAGTCGAATACCGTAGGTATATTTATTGACCAAAATAAAATCACCAATCATCAATGAAGGAATCATCGAACCCGATGGGATCTTAAACGGCTCAAATAAAAATGAGCGCAACAAGAAAACGATACAAATAACCGGGAATAAACCCGCGGTGTACTCCAGCCATAATGGCATCTGCTCGATTCGAGCAGCACGGCGCCGTGGTGCAAAAATTAATTTATCGAGTAACCAAGCAGTCCCCGTTAAGACCGTCGCCAAAAAGAGAATCAGGGCGAAATTCATTATTTATCCTCCACCTGCAAGATGGCTAAAAAGGCCTCTTGAGGTATCTCCACGCTACCGACCTGCTTCATGCGACGTTTACCCTCTTTCTGCTTCTCCAAAAGCTTCTTCTTACGGGTAATGTCACCACCATAACACTTGGCTAACACGTTCTTACGCAAGGCTTTGACGTTTTCACGAGCAATGATGTTGCTGCCAATCGCGGCTTGTATGGCCACATCAAACATTTGTCGAGGAATGATCTCGCGCATCTTAGCCACAACCTCACGGCCACGATACTGGCTATTGGTACGATGCACGATGATAGATAGTGCATCCACCTTATCGCCATTGATCAAGATATCAACCTTCACCACATCTGAAGGACGATACTCTTTGAACTCATAGTCCATCGAAGCATATCCTCGAGATATAGACTTAAGACGATCAAAGAAATCTAAAACGATTTCAGCCATCGGGATTTCATAAGTCAACTGCACTTGTCGACCCACATACTGCATATTGGTCTGCATACCCCGCTTACCCGTACACAAAGTAATGACGGAACCCACATACTCTTGCGGCATGAATAGATTGACTGTCACAATCGGTTCTAAGATGACTTCAATACGACTAGGGTCTGGCATCTTCGATGGGTTATCAACGATGATCTTGCTACCATCCTTGAGTAAGACTTCATAGACCACCGTTGGAGCGGTCGTAATGAGATCCATTTTGAACTCACGTTCTAAGCGCTCTTGCACAATTTCCATGTGCAACAAGCCTAAGAAACCACAACGGAAACCAAAACCTAGAGCTTGCGATACTTCTGGCTCATACATGAGCGAAGCGTCATTGAGCTTTAACTTTTCTAATGATTCACGCAAAGCATCGTACTGATTCGACTCTACCGGATATAAACCCGCGAATACCTGTGGCTTTACTTCTTTAAAGCCCGGTAAAGGCTCAAGAGCTGGTACGCGGCCTTGTTGACCGGCAGCGTGCGTGACCGTATCCCCCACTTTTGCGGCTTTCAGTTCTTTAATACCCGCAATAATGAAGCCCACCTGTCCAGCAGTGAGCTCAGGACGATCGACAGACTTGGGCGTGAATACTCCAACATGCTCTACCAGATGGTTAGATTGGGTCGACATCAATAAGATCTTGTCTTTAGGTCTCAAAGTGCCGTTCACAACACGCACCAACATCACGACCCCGACGTAGTTATCAAACCATGAATCAATAATCAAGGCTTGCAGGGGAGCATTGGCATCTCCTTGGGGTGGAGGTACTTTTTTAATCAAATCTTCTAAAACGTCTGCAATGCCTAAACCCGTTTTAGCTGAGCAAGCGACAGCATCGGTGGCATCAATACCAATCACATCTTCAATTTCTTGTTTGGCGCGATCCGGATCTGCTTGGGGCAAATCAATCTTGTTCAGTACCGGCACAACCTCAACACCTAACTCAATCGCGGTATAACAGTTCGCCACCGTTTGCGCTTCTACACCTTGACTCGCATCCACTACTAAAAGAGCGCCTTCACAAGCCGAGAGTGAGCGACTCACTTCATAAGAGAAGTCAACGTGTCCCGGTGTATCAATTAAGTTGAGGTTGTAAACCTTGCCATCGGCTGCCTTGTAACTCAGTGCAGCAGTTTGCGCTTTGATAGTGATGCCGCGCTCTTTTTCGATATCCATGGAATCCAATACTTGGGCTTCCATTTCGCGATCTGAGAGGCCGCCACACAACTGAATAATGCGATCAGCAAGCGTGGATTTACCGTGATCAATGTGGGCAATAATCGAAAAATTACGTATGTGGTCCATGCTGTCCTTAAAACGCCTTGCTGTAGCGCACCTAATAATGTTGCGCTGCAATAAAACGCCTCATTCCTGTAAATGTGTATTGTAACCGTGGCACAAGCCCCTCATTGAAAAGAGGGGCTAGTTAGGCTAGCTTGGGAAAAAAGCTAGCTTCCCAATGGAATCTATACCAGCTATCTATTTGATTATTTTGCTTAATTGCCCAAGCGAACCGGTAAGACTAGGGTACTGTTAGCGCGTCTAACAAAGACTGCAACGGCTCGGTTTTTGGGGAAATTACGTGCCAACTCTTCAAACTGGCGAACACTCGTAATGTCGGCATCCCCCACGCGCACGATCACATCTCCATTACGTGCGCCAGCTCTTGCCAAGGCACCATCGCCAGAGACAGTAATTTCAACACCTTGTTTAATGCCCAGTTCTTTGCGACGCTCTGCAGATACTTCTGCGACAGTGACACCTAAAGCATTCACGGCCTTACCCTCGTCAGGGTCCGATTTTTTGCTAGCCACTTTTTCAGCAGGCTCAACATCCGCCACAGTAACACTCAGATCACGTTGAGCGCCCTTGCGCCATACGGTCACCGTAGAACGTGTACCCGGTTTGGTTTCCCCCACAATGCGCGGTAAATCAGATGACTTTTCAATCGGGCGATCATTAAAGGCCAGAATCACATCACCAGGCTCAACCCCAGCCTTTTCAGCGGGCGCACCCGCTTCGACGTTACGAACATAAGCTCCACGAGGTTTACCAAGACCTAAACTTTCTGCCAAGTCTTTATTCACTTCGGCAATCGCCACACCAATACGACCACGGGTCACACGGCCATTGGAGCGCAATTGACTACTGATACGCATCGCCTCATCAATCGGAATGGCAAAAGAAATGCCCATGTAACCACCCGATCTTGAAAAGATCTGTGAATTAATACCTATCACCTCACCGCGTGTATTCAAGAGCGGGCCGCCTGAGTTACCAGGGTTCACGGCCACATCCGTTTGAATAAAAGGTAAATAATCACCCGTATCACGACTCTTGGCCGAGACAATACCGGCCGTGACAGAGTTTTCAAGGCCGAATGGAGAACCAATCGCCAAGACCCACTCCCCCACTCTTAATTTGCCTGAATCTCCAATCGTCAGCTTGGGTAAACCCACTGCATCAATCTTCACTAGCGCAACGTCAGTACGCTTATCAGCGCCAATCAATTTGGCTTTGAATTCACGTTTATCTGTCAAAGTGACGTAAATCGTATCCGCACCTTCAACCACGTGGGCATTGGTCAAAATAAAACCATTGCTCTCAATAATGAAACCTGAGCCAACCCCACGATTTTGTTCTTCTTGAGGGGCATTACGTCGCGGTTGATTAGGTTGTTGTCTAGGGCTTGGAATGGGAATACCAAAAAAGCGTCTGAAAAATTCTGCCTGCTCTTCATCCATCCCTGGAAAACCAGGATTAGCTTGCCGCGCAGATACTTTTTCCGTGGTGCGGATATTGACCACAGCCGGGCTAGCACGATCAACCAGATCAGCAAAATCTGGCCAAGCGCGCGGCGCTGCGACTGCATTAGGCGCCGTTGTATTTTGCGCGGCTATGGGCGCAACCAAGCAAACGCTCGCAGCTAGGATGAAACAAGAATTTTTCAATATATTTTTCATGATTTGCTTACTTTAGAGTATTTGCGAGTTTTTCGCTGAAAGCCCCATCTCTGGCATGCCCAAGCTCAAAGTATGGGCATTTTTTTAGCATTCGCCCAATAAATAAAGCCTCCGAGGAGGCTTTATAGAATCAGATTGGTCAACATCAGATCTTCTTAAAGACCAATGTACCGTTCGTACCACCAAAGCCGAAGTTGTTTTTGACAGCAATATCAATTTTTAGATCACGTGCTGTGTTGGCACAGTAATCCAAATCACACTCAGGATCTTGATTAAAGATATTGATCGTGGGTGGCGATTTTTGATGATGTAAAGCTAAAACCGTGAAGACTGACTCCAAACCACCCGCACCACCTAAAAGGTGGCCGGTCATGGACTTCGTCGAGTTCACAACCACTTTCTTGGCTGCCTCACCCAAAGCCGCCTTAATGGCTTCCGTTTCATTCTTATCACCCAAAGGCGTCGAGGTGCCGTGTGCGTTCACATAGTTCACCTGATCAGGATTAACACCCGCATCTTTGAGCGCATTCACCATGCAACGGCGCGGACCATCCATATTCGGCGCTGTCATGTGATAAGCATCACCACTCATACCAAAGCCAGCGAGTTCGGCGTAGATCTTCGCACCACGTGCTTTGGCATGTTCATATTCTTCCAAAACCATCACCCCAGCGCCTTCACCGAGGACAAAACCATCACGGTCTTTGTCCCAAGGACGAGAGGCAGTGGCGGGGTCATCATTGCGAGTTGATAAAGCTCTTGCCGCAGCAAAACCACCAATACCTAAAGGTGAAACGGTTGACTCTGCACCCCCAGCAATCATGACATCAGCATCACCATACTGAATCAAGCGTGCGGCTAAGCCAATACTATGCAAGCCCGTCGTACATGCAGTCACAGCAGCGACGTTCGGGCCCTTGAAATTAAAGAGAATGCTCAAATGTCCTGAGATCATATTGATGATCGAACCAGGCACAAAGAATGGAGAAATCCTCCGCGCACCACGATTGGTGTATTCGGTATGGGTTTCTTCAATCATCGGTAAACCACCGATGCCAGAACCCACTAAAACACCAATGCGTTCAGCATTGGCATCTGTCACGGTTAAACCAGAATCACGAAAGGCTTGAGTACCTGCAGCAATCCCATAATGGATAAAAGTATCCATATGGCGTGCCTCTTTGGCTGGCACATAGTCTTCAACATTGAAGTTCTTGACCTCACCGGCAAAATGCACAGGCAAATTACTGTGGTCAAACTTAGTGACGGTCGCAATACCACTGCGGCCCGCCAACAAGTTTTGCCAAGCATCACCCACCGAATTACCAACAGGTGACACCAATCCCAAACCGGTCACAACGACACGGCGTTGACCTTTGATCTGGCTCACCGGGGTTTAACCTTGTGCTTTGGACTTTGCGAAATCAATCGCTAATTGCACTGTTGTGATCTTTTCAGCTTCCTCATCAGGAATTTCAATGCCGAACTCATCTTCCAATGCCATCACCAACTCAACTGTGTCAAGAGAGTCTGCGCCGAGATCGTTTACAAATGAAGACTCATTTTTGATTTCGTCTTCTGACTTGCCCAATTGCTCAGCAACAATTTTCTTAACGCGTTGTTCGATGTTATCCATGTATCCCTCCAGGGGTTGTTGTAAAAAAGTAAATCAGATTTTATCAGTTTCTAAGACCAATTAATTCAAATACAAACCACCATTGACATGTAAGGTGGTGCCCGTGATATACCCTGCTCCCGGGGAAGCCAAGAAAGTTACGGCATGAGCGATATCTTCAGGGGTTCCAAGACGTTGTAAGGGAATGTTCACTTTTAGTGCATTTTGCTGCTCTTCAGACAGCGCTTTTGTCATGTCGGTGTCGATAAAACCAGGGGCTACGCAATTGACGGTGATATTACGGCTACCGATTTCTCGCGCCAAAGCACGCGTCATACCAGCCACGCCTGCCTTAGCAGCGGCATAGTTAGCCTGTCCCGGATTACCACTGCTACCGACGACCGAAGTGATGTTAATAATACGACCACCCTTGGCCTTCATCATCGGACGCAAGACTGCGCGCGATAAGCGAAAAACAGCACTCAAATTGGTATCAATGACGGCTGACCACTCTTCATCTTTCATGCGCATCGCTAGATTATCTTGAGTAATACCCGCGTTATTCACCAAAATATTGAGTGCGCCGCGCTCCTTAACAATAGTCTCAATCAGTGCCTCACAGGCATCCGCTTGATTCACATTTAACACGCAACCCGCACCTCCGAGTGGTTGGAGTGCCGCATCAATCGCTTGCGCACCAGACTCTGATGTAGCAGTACCAATTACACAGGCGCCCTGCTCAGCTAAAGCCATGGCAATCGCGCGCCCAATACCACGTGAGGCACCCGTCACTAATGCAATCTGCCCCTTCAATGTACTCATGAATTCTCTCCGCTGTCCGTATACTCAATCAATATTAATTTTTTGTGACCTGTAAGACTTCGGCCAAAGTGGCTGGATCATAAATTGCAAAGCCATTCAGGTTCGCATCAATACGTTTAGTCATGCCATTGAGAACCTTACCCGGACCACACTCAATCACATGAGTCACCCCGGCTTGAGCCATCGCTTGAACACACTCGACCCAACGCACAGGAGCCGCCGCCTGACGTACTAGAGCGTCTTTAATCGCTTGTGGATCACGCACGACTTGCACATCAACGTTATTGATCACATCAATTTGTGGTGTAGCAAAGGGTTTATCTGCCAAATAGGTTCTCAATTGATCAGACGCAGGCTTGAGTAGCGATGAATGAAAAGGAGCCGACACAGGCAGAGGTAAAGCACGTTTAGCCCCTGCCGCTTTGGCTAATTCACAGGCTTTTTCCACAGCGGCTTTGCTCCCGGCAATCACGACTTGAGCTGGCGCATTAAAGTTCACCGCCTCAACAATCTCACCACTATCATGGCTGGCTTGAGCACACACCTGACGCACAGCATCATCGTCCATACCCAAAATAGCCGCCATACCACCTGTACCTACCGGCACCGCATTCTGCATCGCTTGTGCCCGAAAACGCACCATGGGAACCGCATCTTTAAAGTCGATCACGCCAGCGGCAACGAGAGCGCTATATTCACCTAAACTATGACCCGCCATCATGACAGGCTGGGTACCGCCCTCCGCTAACCAAGCGCGATAACAAGCCACCCCCGCAGTCAACATCACAGGCTGTGTATTGGTTGTTAGCGCCAAAGCTTCGGCCGGTCCTTCAGCAATTAATTGGGCAATATCTTCACCCAAAGCACTAGATGCCTCGGCCAAAGTTTCACGTACCGCAGGATGATCACCCCAAGCATTGAGCATCCCCACCGCTTGTGAACCTTGTCCTGGAAATACGAATGCAAACTTCATAATGACCTCTATATTTATTCTTGATATGTGATGACTAGATTGTTCTATGAATAACTTACGACTTGATTAATAACGTACTAAAGCAGCTGCCCAAGTAAATCCACCACCCACACCTTCCATCAATAAATGTTGACCACGCTGAATTTGACCAGCGCGCACAGCAGTATCCAATGCCAAAGGAATCGATGCCGCTGACGTATTGCCATGCTCATGAACTGTGACCACCACATTTTCGCGGGCAATCCCTAACTTTTTAGCGGTACCTTCCATGATGCGAATATTGGCTTGATGAGGAATCAACCAATCAATATCACTGGCTGAAAGCTGTGCTTTTTCCAACACTTCTTGCGCGACCTGTTCAAGGACTTTCACGGCTAATTTAAACACCGCTTGCCCATCCATCACTAAATAAGGTGAGCCTTGCAAAGCACCGTTCTCAGAGCGACCCGGCACACATAAGATATCTTTATAACTACCATCTGCATGCATCGCAGTGGCCAAGATACCGGGCTCATCACTCGCCTCCAAAACAACTGCACCTGCACCATCGCCAAACAAAACACAAGTCGTGCGATCTTGGAAATTCAGAATCCTGGAAAAAGTTTCAGCCCCAATCACGAGAATACGGCGATGTGCACCACTACGAATGAAAGCATCAGCAACGCTCAGAGAGTAGGCAAAACCTGAACATACCGCTTGCACATCAAAAGCCGCCGCGCCATGGGCCATGCCTAATTTTTGCTGGACCACACAAGCAGTACTCGGAAAACCCCCGAGATTATCGGGTGTCGAGGTGGCCAAAATTAAGAGGTCAATTTGATCCGGTGAGAGGTGGGCTGCCTCGAGTGCTTTTTGCGCGGCTGCAACCGCCAAATCACTGGTTAACTCTTGCTCACTCGCAAAATGTCTGGCAGAAATACCGCTGCGTGAAAAAATCCATTCGTCGCTGGTTTCAATACCATCTTTGGCCAAGCGCTCTGCCAAATCATGATTAGTGACTCGCTGGGCTGGCAAGTAACTACCGGTACCTGTAATTTTTGCGAAACGAGAACTCATGATGTTGCAGTAGGAGGTTCTTGATTGATTTGTTGCTGAACAAAAGCATCAGCAATTTTTTGCACCATCTGTCCACGTGCACCCTCATAGGCACGCAACAGCGCCATTCTGAAGGCCAAACGATCGGCAGAGCCGTGACTTTTGAGAATCAAGCCTTTTAAGCCTAACAATACAGCGCCGTTATAGCGACGATGATCAACACGCTTTTTGAAACGCTTGAGGACCGGCAAAGCCAAGAGCGCCATCAGCTTAGTGAGTGGGCTGCGTGAGAATTCTTCTTTGATCATATTAGAAATCATACTCGCCAGACCTTCTGAAGTCTTCAAAGCCACATTCCCAACAAAACCATCACAAACAACAATGTCACTGGTACCTTTGAAGATGTCATTACCTTCCACGTTGCCATAGAAGTTCAGCTGACTTGCGCGTAGTAGCTCAGAGGCTTGTTTGACAACCTCATTGCCCTTAATCACCTCTTCGCCGATATTCAATAAACCAATCACCGGGTTAGGATTACCATCAACGGCTCGCGCCATGACATCAGCCATCTGCGCAAACTGTAAGAGGTGGACTGCTTCACAATCAGAGTTAGCACCCAAATCCAAGACTGTTGTGGCACCGCCTTTTTGATTCGGCATCCGTGCCGCAATCGCAGGACGATCAATACCCTCTAGGGTTTTTAAAATATAACGAGATATCGCCATCAAGGCGCCCGTGTTACCGGCTGAAACGCCACCTTGCGCCAAACCTTCTTTGACCTGCTCTGCCATGACGCGCATCGATGAATCTTTTTTCTTGCGCAAAGCCACCTCAATCGGATCATCCATCGTGACCACTTCAGAGGCATGCACAATCGTGATGCGCTTCATCAATGCTGGGTCTGCTTTACTAAGGGCGTGCGAAATCTTGTCGGCATCGCCAACAAGACGAATCTGTAAATCGGGAATCATTCCTAGCAAGTCAAGACTTGCTGGCACCGTCACCACGAGACCGTGGTCACCCCCCATTGCATCAACAGCTAGCGTGACGCTCATGCGATATTGATAGGTTCTTTATGAAAAAAGCGGCAAAAGCCGCTTTCTCGAATCTCCGAAAGAGACTTAGTCGTTCTTCGTTTTAACGACTTTGCGACCACGGTAATAGCCGTTAGGGCTGATGTGGTGACGCAAATGAGCTTCACCCGTGGTCGACTCAACGGCCAACGCTGGGGCTGTCAAAAAGTCGTGGGCACGGTGCATGCCGCGCTTTGACGGTGATTTTTTATTCTGTTGTACTGCCATGATTAACTCCTTAGAGAATTCGAGATTCTAGCACAATCTCATTGTTTTTTCAGATTTTTTAGGATCGCAAATGGATTGGGCTTGTCGATCACAATATCCTCAACCTGTCCCTTTAAGCGTGCACTGGCGGCCTTCAGATCCTCTGCCAAGCATCCCTTAGCTGGGTGGCGTGGGGCTAAAGGCAATGCTAAAAGCACCTCATCTTCGATCAACTCAAGCAAATTAAAAGCCTCTGTCGCTACCAAAGCATCCTCCGACTCATGGTCTGCCTCAAAATCCCATGTCTCAGCCTCTTCTTCGGTCTGGAAAAACAAATAATCTCTATCAGATTCAATGACTTGCGCATAAGGCTTGAGGCATGCTTGGCACGTCAAGGGAATTTCCAGAGTCAATCTCAAGTGCAAAAAGTGCTTCGCGGTACCCCCCAACACCTCTTCATACCAAGTATGGCACTCCCAAACCAAGGTACTGGGCAATAAGCTAGAGCTCGTATCAATTTCAGCTTGAATCCTAGGGAAATGCTCAAGGCCCAACTCACCCTGGCCCACATAGCTAGCGCCAGACAGCAAATCGATCGATTCAAGATCCTGTGCATTTTGCAATAACAAGCTTTTTGGTTTCATCATGAAGGTATTGTATTGATAGTCTTCCCCCAAGGCATAATGTGGGTCATCTTATGAGTACTTTGATTCTAGCTTCCACCTCGGTGTATCGACGCGCACTACTAGAGCGCTTGAGAATTCCTTTTCAGTGCCTTGCACCTCACACCGATGAAAGCCCTCTCGCTCATGAAACGCCTAGTGCACTGGCCATACGTCTAGCTCAAGCGAAAGCACAAGCGATTGCCAACATGCATCCACAGGCCTGGGTGATTGGTTCTGACCAAGTGGTTGATTGCCAAGGTCAACTCTTAGGCAAACCCGGCAACCACGAACGTGCAGTCGCGCAACTTCAATCAATGCGTGGTCAAGTAGTGAAGTTTCATACAGCCGTATGCGTGATGGCACCTCACTTTTGTGAAGTTCGTAACGTGATCACTGAGGTCCTCTTCAAAAACTTAAGTGAGGCCACGATTGAGAGTTATCTTCGCGCTGAAGAGCCTTATGACTGTGCAGGTAGCGCTAAGTCCGAAGGACTCGGCATTAGCTTATTAGAATACATTCGTAGCGATGATCCCACCGCCCTTGTTGGACTCCCCCTGATCACAACACTGCAGTTACTCAAACAATCCGGCTTTCCGCTACCCCTGCAATGAAACTGGCTCCAGGACTTTATCTCATACCCAATACCTTAGGTTCTGAAGCACGTGAGGAACAAATCTTAGGGGTCTTACCTGCTGAAGTGATACACATTGCGGCACAGATCCAATATTGGATTGTTGAAAATGCAAAAACCAGTCGCGCCCTCTTAAAAGCGATTGATCAACACAGCCCCTTGCAAAATCCATTACAGCAACTCCACATGCAAGAGTGGCGTGGCTCCCATAAAAATCGCGACAGCCTGCAAGCACGGGATTTACTAAAACCCTGTTTAGAAGGTCATGCCCTTGGCTTAATGTCCGAAGCAGGTTTACCTGCTATTGCTGATCCTGGCGCTGAGATTGTTGCAGCTGCCCATGAACTCAAGATTACAGTTCATCCGCTAGTAGGCCCTAGCTCCATTCTGTTGGCTCTGATGGCGAGCGGCTTCAATGGTCAATCATTTAGCTTTCATGGCTATTTACCGACTGCGGCAGATGAGCGCACGCAGGCGATTAAAGCACTAGAGAGTCACTCACGCAAAAGTAAACAGACGCAAATTTGGATTGAAACACCCTATCGCAATAGCGCCATGCTAGATAGTTTGATAGCAGCTACGAGTGATTCGACTCGACTGTGCTTAGCCTGTGATTTAACACTACCTAGCCAAAAGATCATCACTCAAACGCGCGCTCAGTGGCAAAAGTTCATGAAGCACGATGTCTCTGCTTTACAAAACCTCAACCAACGTCCAGCCATCTTTTTATTATTAGCGTAATTGGCTGTGAAGTAGCACGCGTGCGACACCATCACCCAAGGCAGCACCGAAACGTTTTGCAAAGCGCTCCGCTAGATTTTCTTTGAGGGTGTAATCGACGACCTCAGGAGCCTTGATGACATCGCGCGCCACTGAATCTACATTACCAATCGCATCGACTAGACCTAGCTCAATACTGCGCGCGCCATTCCAAACCAGACCTGAGAATATTTCTGGGCGATCTTTAAGACGCTCACCGCGCCCTTTTTTCACCACATCAATAAATTGCTGGTGAACCTCATTGAGCATTTCTTGAACGAATTGTTTTTGTTGGGCGTCTTCTTTACTGAATGGGTCCAGAAGTGCCTTATTTTTGCCTGCGGTGATGAGGCGTCTTTCGACTCCTAATTTATCCATCAAACCTTTCACACCAAAGCCACTCATCACCACACCAATTGATCCCACCAAGCTAGCTTTATCCACATAAATCTGCTCACCGGCTACTGCCACATAATATCCACCTGATGCGCAAATCTCTTCGACGACAACATGCATCGGTTTACTAGGATATTTTTCGCGCAAGCGTTTGATTTCGTCATGAATAATGCCCGCCTGTACCGGTGACCCACCGGGACTATTGACGCGCAAAACCACGCCCACAGAGTGAGGGTTTTCAAAAGCAGACTTCAATGAAGCCACAATATTATCTGCACTCGCTTTGGAATCTGGCGCAATCTCTCCTTGTAAATCTACTAAGGCAGTATGGCGCCCGACTTTACTCTGTCCACCCCAATCGATATCAAACAATTGAGTGGCCAAACCGACAAAAACGACCAACGTCATCGCTCTGACAGCAGTGCGCCAGCGACGCGCACGACGCTGCTCCTTCAGGTTTTCGAGTAATAGATGTTCGAGCGCTTGGCGCTCCCACACTTTTTGCTGTTCTTGATCTGACATAGTGACGCGTTTCCTTGAGATAGCCAAATTGTGCTTGATTTTTTAGAGCTCTGCTATTGCGCCAATAACCACGACTGCAACTCAGCCACATCGTGAGCAATAAAGATGGGGTCTTCTTTTAATAAAGTATTTTTGGGATGCGCCCCATAGGTCACAGCGACTGCATCGACTCCCGCATTCTTGGCCATCAATAAATCATGTGTGGTATCCCCAATCATCAACATCTTTTCCATCGGCACCATCAAAGCCTCCGATAGTTCAATCAACATAGCTGGATGAGGTTTGGGGAAAGTTTCATCAGCGGTTCGAGTACTCGCAAATAGGGTTTCTAGTTGATGAAAGCCCAAAGAACGATTCAGGCCTTTACGACTCTTACCCGTTGCCACTGCTTGCATGTGACCCCGATCTTTGAGGGTATGAAGTAATTCTCGTGCACCATGAAACAAACTTAACTCGTGATCTTTACTCAAATAATGGAAACGAAAACGATCTACCAAACGGGGGTGTTGCTCAAAAGTAATGGTGGGTACAGCTACACGCATGGCGTCTTGTACGCCCAGACCAATGACATGACTCGCGAGCGAGTCATCCGGCACAGGTAAAGCGAGATCGCGGCATGCATCTTGAATACAACGCACGATCGTGGGGGTGGAATCCATCAGAGTTCCATCCCAATCCCAAACTATCAGTTCGTATTTCATGATCAGACGACTGGGTTTTCTAAAACACCCACCCCATCAATTTCAATCTTGATACGGTCGCCTTTTTTCAGAAAACGAGGTGGCTTAAAGCCTACACCGACTCCGCTCGGAGTTCCGGTAGCAATCACATCACCGGGATAGAGCGTCATGCCCGCTGACAAATTGGCAATGATGGTGGGGATATCAAAGATCATCAATTCAGTACTCGCATCCTGACGCAACTCATCATTGACCCAACATTTGACTTGAGTTTTTTGAGCATTGAGCTCATCTTTAGAGACTAAATAGGGCCCCATAGGACATGCTGTATCTAAGCTTTTCCCAATATGAAACTGCACATGCTTAGCCTGTAGATCTCGCGCACTAATATCATTAATAATGGTGTAGCCCCACACGTAGTCGAGCGCATCACTGGCTTGAATAGCGCGCCCTTGACGTCCAATCACAATCGCTAACTCAGCTTCATAATCTAACTCTTGTGTGACACCCGCATGATTCTGTATGCCGGCTTGTGGCCCGATCACACTCTCAGGTACCTTACTGAAAACAACTGGATGCTTGGGTAAATTCGCCATGGCACCTTGCGCCTCCCCCAACTTACTGGCTTGTACTTCTTTGACGTGATCTAAGTAATTTTTACCCACACAAAAGACGTTACGGCGCGGTCTAGGAATCGGCGCTAGCAAACAAATATCTTTCATCGCGATAGGCTTGGCTTGTGCCGGCAATGGCAAACCTTGAGATTGAAGCTCCACAATCAATTGCACCCCTTGCGTAGCAACGAGTGCTTGTTGATCAGCAGACAGAATAAAGGGGGTCATCTCTTGTCCATTGGCGCTCACTTGGCCAATGGAAATTTGATCTTGGTATTGAAAGCAAGCAATCTTCATAGCATCTCCTCAGCTGTATTGTTATTTCTTTGTATTGATTTTCTTATGGCAGGCATTTTTATTAAGACATCATAGCTAAATTCATGGATTACTCGACGCTATAGCCGGAAAACTCTGCTGGGGCTTTGGCGATAAACATCATTTTTTCCTCACGCGCTGGGTGCAGAAAAACAATACGATGCGCGTGCAACATCAGTCGCTTAGGCCTTAAGATCTTATCTAATGCAACATCCCCGTATTTATCATCGCCCAAAATCGGATGACCACTATGCTGCAAGTGCACACGTATTTGATGAGTTCTACCGGTCTTTAACTGAGCCTCAACTAAGGTCCAAGATTTCTGCTCATCTGTTCGTAAAGATTTAACGATCGTGTGACTGGCTTGCCCCTCAGCAGACACCCTCACCCGACGTTCGCCATTGGGTAAATTGAACTTCAAGAGCGGAAATTTGATGGATTTTGCGCGACTATCTGGCGAAAACTCACCATGCACCACCGCCCAATAACGCTTATCGACCGCCCCCAAGCGAATTTGCTCATGTAAATGCACTAAGGCACTGCGCTTTTTTGCCAAGAGCAGTAAACCTGAGGTGTCACGGTCTAAACGGTGAACCAACTCCAGAAATTTAGCCTGAGGTCGTTGGGCACGCATGGCCTCAATCACCCCCAAGGAAACCCCTGAGCCTCCGTGAACAGCCACCCCAGATGGCTTATTGACGACGATCAGGTGCTCATCCTCATGCAATATTTGAATATCTTCACTGATTTTTCGGGATAAATAGCTACTTTGCGCCTGGGTTGACTCAGCCACCCGCATGGGCGGAATCCGCAAAACATCGCCTTCGACCAGTTTTTGGGAGGCATCCGCCCTTTTTTTGTTCACCCGGACCTCGCCAGAGCGAATTACCCTATATATATGGGTTTTGGGCACCCCTTTGGCAATGCGAAAGAGGAAATTGTCCAGCCTTTGACCGGCTTCTTCAAATAAAACAATGTGTTGGGATACCGAATTCGAGTCCATATGGCATATAATGCTCTATCTTGCTGCACAACATCAAATTTTGACATCGCGACTTCGATGATGCCATTTGAGAACCTAAAGTGCCAAGCTCGGTCCGAAATAGCCGAAAGATATTTCCAGGGTAAGCCTCTCCCCTGAAGCAATGAGACGCAGATTGAAAAAAATTGAGGTCGGCATAGTGCCGCAACCGCGAAACATAAGAATTTAAGCAAGCGCTGATTGGAGTCAGCGAGTGCATATAAGTAGTCACTAGGGAGAGTTCTAACTCTTACCGTCTATTTCCGTTTCGCCTTTGCGATGGCTGCCGCCACACAACGGAGAGTATTTATGAAACGCATGTTATTTAACGCAACGCAGCAAGAGGAATTGCGCGTAGCGATTGTCGATGGCCAAAAACTCATCGATATTGATATTGAAACTGCCGGTCGCGAACAGCGTAAGGGCAATATCTACAAGGGTGTTATCACCCGCATCGAACCTTCATTAGAAGCCTGCTTTGTCAATTATGGCGAAGAACGTCATGGCTTTTTGCCATTCAAAGAAGTATCCCGCGCCTACTTTAAAGAAGGTGTGGATGTCCGCAATGCCGGCATCAAAGATGCTTTGCAAGAAGGTCAAGAGATCATCGTTCAAGTGGAGAAAGAAGAACGTGGCAATAAGGGTGCTGCGCTCACGAGTTTTATCTCTCTAGCGGGTCGTTATTTGGTTCTCATGCCCAACAATCCACGTGGCGGTGGTGTATCACGCCGCATTGAGGGCGAAGACCGCAATGAATTACGCGAAGCGATGGCTCAACTGACTGTACCCGATGGCATGAGTATTATTGCCCGCACCGCAGGTATCGGTCGTAGCGCTGAAGAATTACAGTGGGACTTGAACTACCTCATGCAACTCTGGAAAGCCATTGATGAGGCTGCCAAAGGTAATAACGCCCCACTCTTGATTTATCTGGAGTCCAGCTTAGTCATTCGTGCCATTCGTGACTACTTCCAGCCTGATATTGGTGAAATCCTCATCGATACCGATGAGATTTACGAGCAGGCCCACTCCTTCATGTCAGTGGTGATGCCTGATAACGTGACACGCGTAAAACGTTATTCTGATGACGTTCCTCTGTTTTCTCGTTTCCAAATCGAGCATCAAATTGAGACTGCCTACTCTCGTACCGTCTCATTACCATCGGGTGGCGCTATCGTCATCGACCATACCGAAGCTTTAGTATCAGTTGATGTCAACTCAGCGCGCGCTATTCGTGGCTCAGATATTGAAGAAACTGCCACACGCACCAATTTAGAAGCTGCTGATGAAGTCGCTCGCCAGATGCGTTTGCGCGATCTCGGTGGCTTGATTGTGATCGACTTCATCGATATGGAGTCAGCTAAGAATCAAAAAGAAGTCGAGCAACGCTTAAAAGATGCCCTACGCCATGATCGCGCGCGTGTTCAGATGGGTAAGATTTCACGCTTTGGTCTTTTAGAACTGTCTCGTCAACGTTTACGCCCTGCACTCTCAGAGAGCAGCAATGTGACCTGTCCACGCTGTAATGGCACTGGTCACATCCGTGATACTGAATCTTCAGCCTTGCAAGTCTTGCGCATCATTCAGGAAGAGGCGATGAAAGACAACACCGCTGCGATCCATTGCCAGGTCCCTGTGGATGTGGCTGCCTTCTTGCTCAATGAAAAACGCAATGAAGTGATCAAGATTGAAAATCGCTTTAAGGTCAATATTCTCTTATTGCCTAATAAGCACTTAGAAACACCCCATTACAAGCTCGAGCGTTTAAGACACGATGACCCTCGTCTCGATGATCCGAAAGCTAGCTATGTCATGGCAGAAGATGCGAGCAAAGAGCTCGAGTCCGATACGATCCTCAATCGTCGTGAAGCAGAAAATCGCCCCCGCCAAGAAGCTGCGGTGAAAGGGGTGACACCGAGCCAACCAGCGCCGATGTCTTCACCACGCCCTGAGCGCAAAACCAGCTCTGCTAGCTCTTCTAGTGGTGGCTTCTTAGGTTTCATTAAGAAATTATTTTCTTCTAGCCCAGCGCCTAAAGAAGAACCAAAAAATGAGCGCCAGGGTCGAGGCCGTCATCGTGAGCGCAACAAGCGTGGTGGTCGCGATCATCAAAAAGACGGTCAACGTGAAGCTCAACGTGAAGGTCAGCAGCCACGTGCTGATAGACCAGTTCGTACCGAAGAACAAAAACAAGAGCAACGTGAACGTAATGCAGAACGTAATGCCGCTCGTAAAGAACGTCAACGCCAAAACGCAGCTCAAGCTCAAGCCAATGCGAAGACTGAGAATGCAGATACTGGCCTTGCAGAAGCTCAGGACGCTTTAACACATGCCGCACCTCAAGCAGAGGGGGGAGAAGAGCGTCGTCGCGGTCGTAACCGCCGTGGTCGCAACCGCCGTGAGCGCAACGATAACTCTGTAGAGAGTTCAGTAGAAACTTCCAATGAAGCCGCAGCGATTGTTGCCAACCCGACTGCCGCTACGACTAGCTTCACCCTAGAAGCTGTAGTCCCTGCAGAAGCAGTTGCTGCACCCCTGACTAGCTCAGCACCTGCTGAGCCAGCGCCAGCGGCTATTGCCCCTGCCCCCGCTGAATTACCTAAAGTCGAGTTCCAGGCTCTCAAGGAATCTGACCTACAAGGCGTAATTGCGTCAGCAGGCATGGTTTGGGTCAATACCGATCAAGCCAAATTAGCTGAAGTTCGTTCACAGATTGAATCTGAACCCGTGGTTCAGCACCCGCCACGCGAACCTAAACCTGCCCCAGAGCTGCCGAATGGCCCTATGGTTTTGGTGGAAACCGGCGGTAAAGAGCAAACCATCCAAAAACAGAGTTAGCTCTACAATGGGGGCATGTCTGAAAAAGTCATTCCCCTCATTGACGAACGCCAACGCAAAATCGGCAGTCATACCCCAGTCATTCCTGATCAACTTCAGGAAGCGACTGGTCTATTGACGGATACACGCGCTCGCCGTCTTCATGACCTCAGAATTTCTGTCACAGACCGTTGCAACTTTCGTTGCACCTATTGCATGCCCAAGGAAATCTTTGACAAAAACTATCCTTATTTAGCGCATCAAGAATTATTGTCTTTTGAAGAAATTGTTCGTTTGGCCAAGATTTACATCGATCATGGTGTCGAGAAAATTCGTTTAACCGGAGGCGAACCCCTACTTCGTAAAAATCTTGAGCGCTTGGTTGAAATGTTAGCCTCCCTGAAAACTGTCTCGGGAGTGCCGATCGATCTAACACTGACGACGAATGGTAGTCTCTTGCGCAAAAAAGCACAGAGCTTATTCAATGCAGGTTTATCACGTTTAACGGTCAGCCTAGACTCAATGGACGATGCCACTTTTAAGGCCATGAATGATGTCGACTATCCAGTTGAAGATGTTCTAGATGGTATTCGGGCTGCACAAGAGGCGGGCTTTAAAAATATTAAAGTGAATATGGTCGTCAAGAAAGGGACGAACGACCAAGAAATTATTCCGATGGCACGTTACTTTAAAAATAGCGGCATCATCCTGCGCTTTATTGAGTTCATGGATGTAGGGGCATCGAATGGCTGGAATATGGCCGAGGTGATGCCTTCAGCTGCAGTTATAGAACGTATCCATGCTGAATTTCCACTCACGAATATTGATCCTAATTACCCCGGTGAAGTCGCCGAACGCTGGCGCTACTTAGATGGCAGCGGTGAAGTCGGCGTGATTTCCAGTGTGACACAAGCTTTCTGTAAAGACTGTTCGCGCGCGCGCCTATCCACCGAAGGTAAGATGTATTTGTGTTTGTTTGCAACAGAAGGTTATGACCTGCGCGCATTATTGCGCTCGGGTAAAACAGATCTGGAAATTAGTAATGCGATTGCGCAAATTTGGTCTACCCGTTCAGATCGCTACTCTGAATTGCGCGGCTCACCAGAGTTAGCTAATAAGCCCAAAGTAGAAATGTCCTATATTGGTGGTTGAAGAATTATCCTCATGGCTCATCCTTCTTCTGAAGATCTACCCGTTGACAAAGTGCGCGATTTAATTCGTGCAGTATGTGAGCCACTCGGTCGTCAACGCACTCGTGAAAAGATTGCTTTAGAAACTAGCCTCGGGCGAATTCTTGCAGAGGATATCCTCTCACCGATTGACATCCCCTCGGCCAATAATTCTGCGATGGATGGTTACGCCTTTAATGGTAGCGTCCTATCCGGTCATGAGACCATCAGCTTAGAAGTCGCGCATACGATTTTTGCAGGTCATACTGAAAAATGCGTCATAGCCAGCGGTACCTGTGCACGAATCATGACAGGGGCCCCCCTACCAGATGGTTGCGACACTGTCATTCCCCAGGAACTGGTTAAAGTCGATGATCAGTTCATTCGCTTTCAGCGCGATCTTGTGCGACCCGGTGATAACGTGCGCTTGCGTGGTGAAGAACTATCTACCGGACAATTGGCGCTCGCCCAAGGTCAAATGCTGAGCCCAGCACATCTTGGTTTATTAGCAGGTTTGGGAATTGCTCAAGTATCGGTCTATCAAAAAGTATCTGTAGGCTTTTTTTCTACAGGCTCTGAACTACGCTCTTTGGGTGAAACACTCGATAGTGGCTCAGCCTATGACAGCAATCGTTATACCCTCATGGGTATGCTCACCCGCCTGGGTGTTCAAACCCATGACTTTGGTATTGTGCGTGACGATCCCAAGGCATTACGCGAGGTCTTTCATAAAGCACTCAAAACCTGCGATGTCATCATCACTTCAGGGGGCGTATCGGTCGGACAAGCAGACTACACCAAACAAATCATGCAAGAATTCGGGTCCATTGATTTTTGGAAAGTCGCTATGCGACCGGGTCGACCGATGGCATTTGGTCATTTAAAAGCTGCCGAAGACGAGGCTTTACTGTTTGGTTTACCAGGAAACCCCGTGGCAGTGATGGTGACTTTTTATCAGTTCGTACAAGAAGCTTTACATCTCTTAGGGGGTGGCCAAAGCTTGGAACCTCTATTGGTCAATGCTGTTCTGGCAGAACCTATTCGTAAACGTGCGGGTCGTACAGAATATCAAAGAGGAATCTGTCAGCGTTTAGCCAATGGTCAACTGGAAGTTCGCACGACGGGCTCACAAGGCTCAGGTATGTTAAGTTCTATGGTCGCTGCCAATTGCCTGATCGTCCTTGATCATGAACAAGAGTCTCTGAATGTGGGCGACACGGTCCCCGTGCAACTTTTTAACGGGCTGATCTAATTCAATATAAGAAATACATATTGCATTGCAACATTGCTTCACAAATTCAGATAAAATGCGACAATCACGCCTAGCCGGTATTTAGCTAACGAATTTATGCCCCATACGACCCGCCCTAAAAAAGAGATCATTTACGTCGATCCTTTACATACTGCCAAAACCTTAGTTTTGGTCTATCTGAGCTTTTCAGTGCCGATTGTGCTTTTAGCTTTATTTGTGGCTTTTGTGCGCGACGGGGAGTTACCGGGTTTCACAGTCATCTCTGCACTCGTTCTTAACGCCTTAATTGGTTTTGGTTTGCTTTGGATCGCCTGCAAAGTTTATAACTGGGTAGCCGATAAATTTGGTGGCATTGAAGTGGCCATCCGAGAAACTGAAGTCCCCCTCAGTAAGTCAGAGCACCAACAAGATTAATAACTCCGATTAGGAATTATTAATCTCTTGGGACTTTAAGCTCAACTGCGCTCTGATGGATCTTATGAACTCAGCAAATTAGGGGGCGTTTGTCCCTGTAAGCCAGCCATACAGTTTTTAATGGCTAACTCAATCATGGCACGTCTGGTTTTCTCTGTAGCACTGCCTACATGAGGTGCTAAGACAATGTTCTTTTGCGCTAGCAACTCAGGTCTGACGCTCGGCTCACCCTCAAAGACATCTAAGCCCGCTGAGAAAATCTTACCCTGCTCTAAAGCTTTAGCAAGAGCCAACTCATCCACAATGCCACCGCGCGCAATATTGACCAAAGTGGCAGTCGGCTTCATGAGTGCTAACTCTTTTTCACCGAATAAATGATGATTTTCTGGCGTATAGGGCATTACCAAGATGATGTGGTCTGATTCTTTGAGCAAAGTCTCGCGGTCCACATACTCTGCACCACACGCCTGCTCTTGATCTACAGGCAGGCGGGAACGATTGTAGTAACGGACTTTCATGTCAAAACCACGGGCACGTCGAGCAATCGCTTGACCAATACGTCCCATACCCATAATGCCGAGCGTGCTGTGATGAATATCAACACCGAGGGGGGCATCATAAATCGAGAATTTCTTCCAATCTCCACCGCGCAACCAATGCTCTAACTCCGTCACGCGACGTGCAGCAGCCATCATCAAAGCAAATCCCAAATCGGCTGTGGTATCTGTCAATACATCAGGGGTGTTTGTAGCCATGATATTGGCAGCCTTGAGAGCGGCCATATCGAAGTTGTTGTAGCCGACTGCAATATTAGAAACAATTTTGAGTTGCTTGGCATTGCCTAGAGTATGAGCATCTATCTTTTCGCCACCTGTGACAATCGCACCATCTTTATCAGCCAAGGCTGCCTTCAAATCATCAGTAGTCCAAATACGGTCAGATTGATTGGACTCGACTTCCGCATACTCTTTTAAACGCTCTAAGATGTCTGGAAAAATGGCACGTGCTACCAAAATTTTTGGCTTGGAACTCATCAGCAGTCTCCTGTTATTTTTTTGTTTATGAGTGATCTTATTCAATAGCCCTAAAAAATATGTTTTTTACGGCTACTGCGCTCTATTGACGAACTATTGTATTTCATTGGGGTCAATGAGGTATGCAGGCCACTTCGCCAGTTCAGGCTTGGTCGTGAGGGCTTGGATAGACTTCATCAGGTAAAATAAGGTTTTTACCGATACGACTGTATTTATATGACCTACGTAGTGACTGAATCATGCATACGCTGCAAATACACTGACTGTGTTGATGTATGCCCTGTTGATTGTTTTCGTGAAGGCCCTAATTTTTTGGTCATTGATCCAGACGAGTGCATTGATTGCGCGGTTTGTGTACCCGAATGCCCAGTCAATGCGATCTATGCTGAAGATGATGTTCCTGGCGATCAACAAGCTTATATTCAGATGAATGCCGAGCTCGCTAGCAAGTGGCCATCAATTACCAAATCTAAAGAACCCCTCCCTGATGCCGATCAGTGGAAAGACGTCAAGAATAAGACGCAAGAACTGATACGCTAAATGCTATGCAGATGGCTGACAATCGTTATCCCGATGCCACCCACTGCCAAGCCCTGATTATCGGTGCCGGCCCTGCCGGTTTATTTGCAGCTTTTCAATTAGGCCTCCTAGAAGTTGAAGCACAAATCATGGACTGCCTGCCTAAGGCAGGTGGTCAATGTGCACAACTCTACCCCGATAAGCTCATCTATGATTTACCCGGCATACCTGCGTGTTCCGGACTCGAGCTGCGCGATCGCTTACTCCAACAGCTAGAACCTTTTCATATACCCATCCATTACAAGACTCAAGTGACTGCACTTGAACAAATCGATGCGGCGCATTTTTATGTGAAAACATCTCAAGCTCAAGAATTTATTTGTCAGAAAATCATCATCGCAGCCGGCACTGGTGCTTTTTTACCCAAGAAGTTAAAGCTACCCGGTCTAGAGCAGTACGAAGGCACACAAGTCTTTTATTTCGAAGCTCCGAGCTCAATGCCAAAGGATGCAAGAGTCGTCGTCTATGGCGCTGATGATCACTGCTTTGAAATGGTCCGTGAACTATCTACCAAGCACTCAGTGACTTGGATCTATCGGCGAGATGAATTAGAACTCGAACGCTATAGCCCATCTGATTTAGATACGCTCGTTCATCATGGCCAAGTCCAAAGAATCACGGCTCAAATCAGAGGCTTTACTCGCAATGAGGGCCGACTCTCTGGCTTTGAACTCCTCGATAGTCAGGGAGAAGAATACGTGCTGCCTGGCGACTATCTGATCGCGAGCACAGGCCTATCTCCACAACTAGGTCCAATAGCTCACTGGGGTTTAGCCCTGCAACAAAAATTAATCCCGGTTCATCCCGGAACTTTTGTGACTGATATTCCTGGGATCTATGCCGTGGGCGATATCAATACATATGTTGGCAAAAAGAAACTGATTGTCTGCGGTTTTCATGAAGCCAGTTTGGCTGCCTACGATATCGGCTCTCACTTAAATCCAAGTCGTCAAGAATTACTCTATACGACCTCATCATCCAAACTTCAAGAATTATTGGGTGTTAAAAATCAATCGCACTAGCGATCGCGCGACATGGCTCGCGACAGAATAATCACCGGTATTAAACCCGCTAAAACAATCGTCAAGGCAGGCCAAGCGGCTTCAGCTAAACGTTCATCAGCGGCCAATTGATAAGTAATCACAGCCAGCGTGTCAAAATTAAACGGCCTTAAGACCAAGGTCGCCGGCAGCTCTTTCATGACATCAACAAAAATTAAGAGCCCCGCCGTCAAAAGACTACGCCTTAAGAGTGGCAAATGAACTCGCTGTAAAAGCTCGATACGACCTGCCCCCAAACTTTTAGCACTCGCATCCATATTGGGCGTGATTTTGCTCAAGCCTGCCTCAACAGTCTGCAAGCCTGATGATAAGAAACGAGTGAGGTAGGCATATATCAAAATGACAACGCTACCAGAGAGCAACCAACTCAAATCAAAAAGTCCGACTAGTATCAACACACCCACTGCTAAGACAGTACCCGGCACGGCATAACCTAAACTGACCATACGATTCATCCACTCTTGCAAACGGCCCCGCGCAATACGTGCACTGTAAGCTAGCCAGATAGCAATCAAAACTCCTGCGCTGGCTGTGATACTGGCCAATATCAAGGTGTTACTCAACCAGATGCCATAACGCTCACTCAAGGCCTGCCCACTGGTGATCGCCAGGTAGGCCATGATGATGACGGGCAATACAAAACCAAATAGCAAGGGTAAGGCACATGATAGGCTGGCCCAAAAAGCTAAACGGCCTCGCAAACGCCAAGGTTGAATCTGACGAAAGCGTTGTGAGCCGGATGCAAAGCGCATTTGTTTGCGACTGGCATGCTCCATAATTAAAAGCAGAAGAATGACGCCAAGGAGCATGGCCGATAATTGCACGGCTGCAGTTCGATCTCCCATACTTAACCAAGCACGATATATACCCGTGGTCATAGTCTGCACCCCAAAGTAAACCATCGCACCATAATCAGCAACAGCCTCCATCAAGGCTAAAGCCACACCGGCCATCGTTGCAGGTCTAGCCATGGGCAATGCAATTTGCCAAAACGCCTGCCAAGGTCCAGCGCCTAGAGTACGTGCCGCATCGAGCATGCGCGGACTACGTTCTAAAAAAGCCGTTCTACATAAGAGATACACGTAAGGGTAAAGCGCTAAGCTCAACACACAAATGGCGCCCCATAATGAACGAGGCTCAGGAAACCATGGCAATTGTTGAACACCTAAAAGGTCTCTCAACAGGCTTTGCACCGGACCTGAGTACTGAAAGAAGTCCGTGTAGGCATAAGCCATGACATAGGTGGGCATGGCTAGCGGCAAAATCAAAGCCCACTCATAGATTTTTTTACCCGGAAAATCACAGGTGGAGACCAACCAAGCCGTGATGATGCCCATACTGGCAACCCCCAAGGCTACACCGATGGCTAGTACTAGAGTCGTTCCTGCATAGGCAGGCATGACCGTACTGGCTAAATGCGCCAAAACCCCACCACTTTGCTCAGAGGGCATCAGTAAGGCGGCAAAAATCCCCAAAATTGGCAAGGCCAATAAAATGGAGAGCAAAATAGGTGTTATTCGAACTTGCAAGATGCGACAATTATAAGAATGATTATCGATAACAATCCAATACATTTAAATATTGATGGGATTCATGTGGGTTATCCTGGGGCTAAATACGGCTCTTGGAACCCGGTGGTGAACGGCTTAAGCCTACAACTGCGTCATGGCCGGATTGGTTGCTTACTCGGCCCGTCGGGCTGTGGCAAATCGACGGTCCTGCGGGCGATTTGTGGTTTTGAACCTGTGAGCGCTGGCAAGATTACGCTTGATCAACAAGTAGTGAGCTCACCCGAATTAACGATTGCCCCCGAAAAACGTCGTGTGGGCGTGGTCTTTCAGGACTATGCCCTCTTTCCTCATTTAAGTAATGCTGAGAACGTGGCTTTTGGTTTACGACATCTATCTAAGCCCGAAGCCCTCAAAAAAGCAGATGAGTGGCTCGCACGCGTGGGCTTACCCGGCATTGGCTCACGCTACCCCCATGAACTTTCTGGAGGACAACAGCAACGCGTTGCTCTAGCCCGTGCTATGGCCCCAGAACCTGAACTTCTCCTCTTAGACGAACCGTTTTCGAACCTTGATGTCGATTTAAGAGAAAAACTAGCCAGCGAAGTACGCGAGATTCTCAAAGCCAATGGGGCTACGGCCCTCTTGGTCACGCATGACCAATTTGAAGCCTTTGCCATTGCTGATGATGTAGGCGTCATGGTCAATGGTCAATTGGTGCAATGGGACAGCGCCTACAATCTTTATCACCGTCCTGCCACTCGTTTTGTGGCGGACTTCGTGGGGTATGGGGTGTTTGTACCTGGCGTCACTCAGGCGGGCCCCTCAGTAAAAATTGAAATTGGCGAACTGCCTTTGCCACAATCAAGCTATGGCTTGCCCGGTGAAGTGGTCGATGTACTTTTGCGTGCGGATGATATCGTGCATGATGACCATAGCCCCCTACAAGCTGAAGTCACACACAAGGCTTTTAGGGGCGGTGATTTTCTATACAAGCTAAAACTCGATTCTGGACAAGAACTGATGGCCATGGTGCCTAGTCACCACGATCATGCGATTGGTGAAAAAATTGGCATTCGCCTGGAAGTCGATCACGTGATTACTTTTGCCAAAAACGAATCAGCTAGAATGACAGCATGAAGCAATATCACGACCTCATGCGCCATGTTCTCGATCATGGCACTCATAAATCTGATCGCACCGGCACTGGCACCCTATCCGTATTTGGCCACCAAATGCGCTTTAATTTGCGCGAGGGCTTTCCTGTTGTAACGACGAAGAAGCTCCATCTCAAGTCGATCATCTATGAACTACTTTGGTTTTTGCAAGGCAGCACCAATAACAATTGGCTCAAAGAACGTGGTGTGACCATTTGGGATGAATGGGCCAAAGAAGATGGTGAATTAGGTCCTATTTACGGCTATCAATGGCGCTCTTGGCCTGCTCCTAATGGCGAACACATTGATCAAATTAGCCAGTTGATGGATCAAATTAAAACCAATCCAGACTCGCGTCGCTTGATTGTGTCAGCTTGGAACGTCGCAGATATTCCGCGCATGGCTTTACCCCCTTGCCATGCCTTCTTTCAGTTTTATGTCGCAGATGGGCGCTTATCTTGCCAACTCTATCAGCGCAGTGCCGATATCTTTTTGGGCGTCCCCTTTAATATTGCGAGCTATGCACTACTCACGCATATGATTGCAGAGCAAACGGGCTTAGAGGTCGGCGATTTTGTGTGGACGGGTGGCGACTGCCATCTCTATACGAATCATTTAGAGCAAGTACAGCTTCAACTGTCCCGCGAGCCACTTGCCTTGCCCACGCTATCAATCAAGAGAAAGCCAGAAAGTATTTTTGCCTACGAGTATGAAGATTTTGAACTGATCGGCTATCAACACCATCCTCCTATTAAAGCTCCTGTCGCTGTTTAATGACAGATCACTCAGAAATAGAATCACTATGGAACTGTGCATCATTGTGGCGCGCGCCAAAAACGGCGTGATCGGTATTGAAAATGAATTACCTTGGAAACTCCCTGAGGATCTAAAGCATTTCAAACAAACCACGATGGGACACCCCATCATCATGGGTCGGAATACTTGGGAATCTCTTGGCAAAGCGCTACCTGGCCGACGCAATATCGTCGTCAGTAGAACACCGCGCTTTCATGCAGAAGATGCTGAAGTCTTCTCCTCCTTAGATGATGCGATTGATGCCTGTCAAGGCTCACCCTTGGTCTTTATCATTGGTGGCGCACAAATCTATGACCAAGCGATGGCCTATGCTGATCGCTTAATCGTTACAGAAGTGGATTTAGAGGTTGTTGGTGATGCGCACTTTCCAGAAATTGATCCAGAAATGTGGGAAGAAGTATCGCGCGAGACGCATCACAACGGAGAAATTGGCTACGCCTTTGTGAATTACAAGAGCCGTCTTTTGTAATTGCTTCGCTGGTCTAGCGACCACCGATAGCCATCTTCTCTAGCAAAATAGAACCCGTCTGTTTGGTGCCACGAATAATTTCATCGGCACCAATAGCAACAATCTGACGGAACATTTCTTTTAAATTACCGGCAATCGTGATTTCTTGTACAGGATATGCAATCACACCGTTTTCTACCCAATAGCCAAAAGCACCTCGTGAATAGTCACCATTGACGTAGTTCACGCCCTGCCCCATGAGATCAGTCACTAATAAGCCAGTACCCATTTTTTTGAGCATGGCTGGCAGATCGTCATTCTTGCGAGTCTGGCGACTACGTAAATGCAAATGGTGGGAACCACCAGCATTGCCAGTGGTAGTCATGCCTAACTTCTTAGCCGAGTAGGTACTTAAAAAATAGCCTTGCACAACGCCCGCCTTAACCACGTAACGAGCCTGAGTTCTGACACCTTCATCATCAAAAGGCGCACTGCCCGTTAAGCGAGGTTGATGAGGGTCCTCATACAGATCAATATGCTGGGGAAAGATCTCTTGACCTAAGCTGTCAAGCAAAAAACTAGACTGACGATACAGCGCCCCACCCGAGATAGCCTGAACAAAAGCGCCTAGCAAGCCTGCCGCTAAAGGAGCCTCAAACAATACAGGACAATGACGCGTCGTTAGCGAACGAGCCCCTAGGCGTGCAAGTGTACGACGAGCGGCATACTGACCGATGGCATTTGGACTCGCTAATTCTTGAGGTACGCGTGAGGTACTGTACCAATTATCTCTTTGCATCGCTCCTTGGCTATCCGTGGCAATCGGTGTGCAAGCAATGTAATGACGAGATACTGGGTAACCTCCCATAAAGCCTTGGCTCGTGCCCAGCATGAAATGGGATTGTTGTGCAGAAACGCTAGCTCCATCACTATTATTGATTTGTGTACTCACATCCAAAGCGGCAGATTCTGTAGCACGGGCGATTTCTACAGCCTCCTCGGTACTCAAATCCCAAGGGTGATACAAATCCAAGTCTTGAGGGTGTTTTTCCAATAAGTCAGGCGCAGCCAAACTCGCACAATCATCTTCTGCAGTATGTCGCGCAATATGAAATGCAGCCTCTACAGCCGCTTTTAATGCAGGCTTTGAAAAATCATTCGTACCAGCATTGCCGCGTCTCTGACCAATAAAGACTGTTACACCCGCTTGCTTATCGCGATTGTGTTCAATCGTTTCAATCGCACCTTTACGCACCGCCACGGATAAACCATAGCCTTCTGAAATCTCAGCAGCAGCATCTGTAGCGCCTAAAGCCTTTGCTTCTTCAAGCAAATATTGAATTAATTCCTGAAATTGTGGGGCTGAATGTGAAAACATCCTGCAATCATAGCTAGAATTACAGAATCATGAGCAAAAACCCATCGAAAAAATTCAAGTACGAGCGGCAGCACCCTGATGAAATCGTGATTGGCCTCGTCTCCGTCTCCGATCGCGCGAGTCGCGGGGTCTACACCGATGAAGGTATTCCAGCATTAGAAAGCTGGCTCCAACGAGTGATTCGTGGCCCCCTTCATTGCGAAACACGCCTCATCCCTGATGAAAAAGACCTCATCAGCTCGACCTTGTTAGAACTGATCGATGACTATGGTTGCGACCTGGTTTTGACCACAGGGGGTACAGGCCCAGCACGTCGCGATGTCACGCCAGAGGCGACCCTAGCCGTTGCCACCCGCGAGATGCCCGGTTTTGCCGAGCAAATGCGCCAAATTAGCCTGCGCTTTGTACCAACAGCAATTTTGTCTCGGCAAGTTGCCGTTTTACGTGAGATCACTGATCACGCGGCACTCATCATCAATCTGCCTGGCCAACCCAAAGCCATTGCCGAGACTCTCGAAGGATTAAAAGATGAACATGGACAATCGATCGTGCCGGGCATCTTTGCCGCAGTGCCCTACTGTATCGATCTGATCGGTGGCCCCTATATTGAGACTGACCCCGCCATCGTGAAAACCTTTCGCCCCAAATCAGCCTTGCGTCAACCATGATTTTTTGATTCGACTACACTCGAATCATTCATAAGAAAGTTTGTTATGCCTCACGACATTAGTCTGATTGCGATTTTGGCGGTTGGTTTTGGTTTAGCCCTGATTTTTGGCTATCTGGCCAATCTTTTAAAGATGCCCCCGCTCATGGGTTATCTGATCGCCGGTATTTTGATTGGCCCATCCACGCCTGGCTTTCAGGCTGATATGGGGCTCGCTACACAGCTCGCTGAAATTGGCGTAATGCTTTTGATGTTTGGCGTAGGTCTACATTTTTCATTACAAGACCTCATGTCTGTTAGAAAAATTGCCATCCCAGGAGCGATCTTTCAAATCTTGGCTGCCGTCGTATTGGGAGGTGCCGTCGCACTCTTTTGGGGTTGGTCGATTGAGGCCGCCCTCGTTTTTGGTTTAAGTTTATCGGTCGCTAGTACTGTGGTACTACTCAAGGCACTGGAGAGTCGTGGCATCCTTGATTCTGCGAATGGGCGCATTGCCGTAGGCTGGCTAGTGGTCGAAGATCTGGTCATGGTTTTGGTGTTGGTGCTCCTCCCCGTCGCCCATGAATTTTTAAGTGACGCCAGCGGTAATGCGGCTAGCTTATCTGACATCGGTCAATCGATAGCCGTGACCTTGACCAAGGTCACGGCCTTTATAGCGCTCATGTTAATTGTGGGTAAACGCGTCTTACCGAAAACATTATGGCTAGTAGCCAAATCAGGTTCGCGTGAACTATTCACTTTGTCCGTGGTAGCCATTGCGATTGGTGTGGCATTTGGTGCGGCAAAACTCTTCGATGTATCTTTTGCCCTAGGCGCTTTCTTTGCCGGCATGATGATGCGTGAATCAGAGTTCAGCCATCGCGCCGCTGATGAATCTCTACCTCTAAGAGACGCATTTGCCGTACTGTTTTTTGTCTCTGTGGGCATGCTCTTTGATCCACAAATCTTAATCAATGAGCCCCTGAAATTATTGATTGTGGTGGCGATCATTATGATCGGCAAAACGATTGCTGCCATCGCCCTAGTATTAGCATTCCGTTATCCACTCAATACAGCGATGACTGTGGGAGCTAGCTTGGCTCAAATTGGTGAGTTCTCATTTATCTTGGCAGGCATGGGCTTAGCGATGAATATGCTGCCGGCAGAAGGCTATAGCTTGATCTTGGCAGGAGCCCTGATCTCGATTGCTGCTAACTCACTGACTTTTTATACGATTTCACCGGCCATCGAATGGGCAAAGAAAAACTCTGAGTTCGCACGCAAATTAGATCTTCGCGATGATCCTCTAGCCCAACTACCGATGTCGACCCATCATGACCTCCTCAACGGTCAAGTGGTGGTGGTGGGGTATGGTCGAGTAGGTCGTCATATCGCGGCTCGCCTACAGGCAGAAAATATTTCAGTGGTGATTGCTGAACAAAGCCGCGAGGTGGTTGAAAACTTACGCAAAAATAATCAACCCGCGGTTTGTGGTGACGCGAGTGATCCAGCAGTCCTGATTCAGGCGCACATTGCACGTGCGGCCTTTTTAATTATTGCTGTGAAAGATGCCGTGGGTATTCCGCAGATGGTAGAAACTGCGAGAACCTTAAATCCCAGTATCCAAATCTTAATTCGTGCGAATACTGACGAAGACGCAGAGCTCTTCACTCAAGAAGGCTTAGGTGACTCATTTACACCAGAAAAAGAATTAGCTGAAACACTAGCGAACACCATCATTACACGTCGCGCAGCAGCCATGAAAGCTTAAGCATGGGAGATACTCCCATGCTGACTTTAGCGCAAACCTAGATACAGTCCGATCGGCACAAAAATCATCGCAGAAATATTGCCTAAGAGCACAATGGACGCGACACGCTCAGGCTCTTGATGATTACGATCAGCGACTAGAAAATTAAGCACAGCGGGCGGCAAGCTGGCAAAAACAAAGAGTAAGCCCCTTTGCAAATCACTCATTTCAATCCATGGCGCTATTAAAAGTGCAATGATGAGACCGGTGATGGGACAAACAATGGCGCCCAAAAAGCCTTCACGCCAATGACTCAAATTGGCGTCTTTCATACGCACGCCCAAGGAAAAGAGCATCAAGGGAACCGTCGCATCGCCCAATAGCTTGATAGAAATATAAAGGGGTTCCGGTAGGGTAAATAAGTGCTTGGTGCTAGAGAGCACAATGCCAATGATGGTCGCAATCACCATCGGGTTAGCAAATACACCACTGATGTGTGCGCGTGGGTTCACCAACTTCACACCCAGCGTGAAATGCATGAGATTAGATACTGCAAACAAGGCGACTGCCGGGGCTAAGCCAGCGCTGCCGAAGGCAAAAACGGCCAGAGGTAAACCCATATTGCCGCAATTATTGAACATCATCGGCGGCACAAAGGTTTTGGGATCCATGCCACTGATTTTGGCAATCGGCCATGCCAAAATACCTGAGCCGACCACAATCGCGACACCACACAAGAGCAGACTCCACTGGTCAATCAAGACAAAGTCTTTACTAACGAAGGCTGATACCACTAAGAGTGGCGCGATAACATCCAAGGTGGCCTTATTGATACCCGCCATATCAGGATGCGCCTTACGCCCATACAGATAGCCCACCAAAATAATCAGAACAACGGGAGTAATAATCCCGGCAATACGCCAAAACATTAGCGATCCTCCGCAATCGGCTCATCACCTAGCGTCGGTATAAAGAGCTTATCTCTGTAATAGCGCAATTCATCGACAGACTCCAAAATATCTGCCAATGCGGTATGGGCCTGCTTTTTTTGAAATCCTTTGGCAATCTCAGGATGCCAACGTTTACAGAGCTCTTTAACGGTAGAAACGTCAATATTGCGGTAATGGAAGTAGGATTCAAGTTTGGGCATGTAACGCACCATAAAGCGACGATCTTGATGAATCGTATTACCACACATGGGCGAGGTGCTCGACTTCACATGCTCCTTGAGAAACTGTAGGCAGGCCTGCTCGGCCTCGGTTTCGCTCAAGGTGCTGGCTTTCACCTTATCAATCAAGCCAGAACGACCATGGGTGCCCTTATTCCAGGCGTCCATTTTGTCTAATAATTCATCAGATTGGTGAATCACCAAAACCGGGCCCTCAGCCACCAGATTGAGATCGGCGTCAGTCACTATCATGGCAATTTCCAAAATCCGGTCAGTCTGGGGGTCCAAACCGGTCATTTCCATATCCACCCAAACAAGGCGGTCATTCTTTCTACTTGTACTCATCTTTATAATCATCTCATGACATTTACTTTTTTGTTTTTATTAGCCCTCTGCTTCAGCGTGGCGACTCGCTATTACCTCAATAGTCGCCAGATTCAGCATATTGCTAAACACCGCGCAGAAGTCCCCCGCGATTTTGCCAGCAAAATCAGTTTAGCCGACCATCAGAAGGCGGCTGACTATAGCATTAGTAAACTCAAACTCAGTTTTATTGACATCATCATCCAGACCACCCTCCTCTTGGGATTCACCCTCTTAGGCGGTCTGCAGTGGCTACATGAAACGCTGCTGGCTTATATGGGTCCGGGGGTGGCGCAACAAATTGCATTACTGATCTCACTGAGCCTCATCTCCGGCGTGATCGATATTCCCTTGGCATGGTACCGACAATTTAAATTAGAAAGCCGCTTTGGTTTTAATCGCATGAGCTTAGGTTTATTCATCAGTGATTTGATCAAAGGAACATTACTCAGTTTGGCGATTGGCCTGCCTTTGTTATGGGTCGTCCTCAGTCTCATGAGCGAGGCAGGTGCGTATTGGTGGTTCTGGGCATGGTTAGTCTGGATGGGCTTTAGCGCTCTCATGCTTTGGCTATTTCCGACCGTCATTGCACCACTCTTTAATCGCTTCTCACCATTAGAAGACCTCGCGCTCAAAGAGCGTATTGAAGCACTCTTGCAACGTTGCGACTTCAAAAGCCAAGGTTTATTTATCATGGATGGCAGTAAGCGGAGCGCTCATGGCAATGCCTACTTTACCGGCATGGGGCGCGCTAAACGAATTGTCTTTTTTGATACCCTGATCGAGCGCCTCTCTCCATCAGAAATTGAGGCCGTACTGGCTCACGAATTAGGTCACTTTAAGCGCCACCACATTCGTCAACGGCTCTGGCAATCATTCGCCTTTAGCTTAGCGATTCTGGCACTTTTAGGCTGGGTCTCTACACAAGCCTGGTTCTATTTGGGCTTGGGTGTACAACCAGAAATGGATGGCCATAACGCGGGCTTGGCTTTAGCCTTGTTTAGCTTGGTTTTACCTGTCTTTAGTTTTTTCCTCACGCCCCTACAAAGTTGGGGTTCACGTAAGCACGAGTTTGAGGCAGATGCTTTTGCTGCTGAAAAAGCCAATGCCGAAGATTTAATTAGCGCCCTAGTCAAGCTGTATCAGGATAACGCTGCCACTCTCACTCCTGACCCTTGGTACTCGCGCTTTTATGACTCACATCCGCCAGCACCCATTCGAATCATGCATTTACAGGGTTTGCAGCAGGCATGAAGAAAAATCTGCTAGATGCTCAAGTGATTGCCTCGTATGGCCGTCATTATCTAGCCCGTGATGTCAGCGCAGATCACCATAGCATTTGGCAAGTCACTGCCCGTGGCAAACAACATATTGCTGCAGTCGGTGATCGGATTACGATCTTACCTAGCTCTGAAGATCAGGCAGTCATCGAAGCTATTAGTGAACGACGCAATCTCTTGTATCGCTCCGATGCTTATAAGAGTAAATCGATTGCGAGCAATGTGGATCAGATTCTGATTGTTCTAGCTACTGAACCCGGATTTTCTCCAGACCTGTTAGGGCGTGCGGTGGTCGCTGCAGAATCAGCGGGTATTGGGGCACGCATTCTTTTGAATAAGTGCGATCTAAAAGAAAAACTCTCGCATGCTCGCGCACTTTTGACGCCCTATCAAGCCATGGGCTACCCCGTTCATGAAATGTCAGTGAAAGAAGATCCTGAGTCCGTACGGCAACTCTTGCCCGTATTACATGATCAAGTCTCGGTATTGGTTGGCCAATCAGGCATGGGTAAATCTAGTCTTTTGAACTTCCTCATTCCAGATGCTGCTGCGCAGACGCAAGAACATTCAAAGAAACTCGATAGCGGCAAACACACCACCACCGCTTGCCGTTTATATGATCTACCCGAAGGTGGAAGTTTGATTGATTCGCCAGGTTTTCAAGAGTTTGGTTTAGCTCATTTGTCTGAGAGCGAGTTACAGCATGCTTTTCTTGAATTCAGACCCCATCTAGGACAATGCAAATTCCATAACTGTACGCATGGTCAAGAACCAGGGTGCGCCATTCATGAGCAAGTCATTCAAGGCTCCATCAGTCAAGCACGGGTTGATTTATTTAGACAGCTACGCCACGAATCTGTCAACGCAGATGCTATCCAAGCCAGACTGAAATAGTCGTTAAAGCAATCACCATGAGCCATAGGATCACAGCTCGCCAGACCAAACCAATCGCTGAACGCAAACTTCTAATATTGGCTTCTAGGCCTAAATCATAAATAGGTGCTTCACCCGCTTCTGCCATCCTGAGCGCCTCGTCACTATCAGGCTCAGGCAATGGATTACCCAAACGCACTCCAAGAGCGCCTGCACCGGCAGCCAAAATCACAGCCTCAGTTTCATTACTCCATTTACGCAAGTGATAACGCCAACCGTAGACCGCATCCTCAAAATTACCCACGATTGCAAAGCCCATGGCGGTCAAACGTACAGGCACCCAGTCGACCCATTGAAAAAAGCGTCTTGCCGCAGCACCTAAGTCTGCGCTCGCTTGTGCACTCCAACGCTGTGATGCAGTATCTGCGAGACGATAAAGAACCACACCCGCTGGCCCAATCGGAATCAACATCCAAAAGATCACGCCAAATACATGACGGTGACTACCGACAATGGCTCGCTCGAGTGCTAAACGAATGACCTCAGACTCACTCATGGTCTCAGTGTGGATTCCTGGGCCTTGCCACTGGGCCAAGATCTCGCGCGCTTTATCTAGGTTTCTTTCTAAAAGGGCTTCATGAATAGCACTGAATGGATGACTAAATTGACGAAAGCCTAAAAACAAATAGGCCATCAAAAAACTCCATACAAATGCTAAAACAGGTTGAACTCCCAAGAGAATCACATAGACGATCATGACAAGTAGCACAGGGGGAACTAAGGCTGCAATCAGAGCTAGGCGCGCCCCGCTTTCACTACCGTTATCAACGTGGGTCGCGACACGATCGAGCCACACATCTGTCATGCGGTGAATCCAATGCCCTTTTTCAACAGGCTTATATTGCTCAGCAATGAGGGCTAATAGAATAGAAAAAAATGTCATGCTCGTAAAAAATGATAAAGATTCCGTAGCATACCCGCAGTTGCGCCCCAAATAAACTTATTTTGATAAGGCATGGCATAAAAACGACGTTGCCCCTGCTCACTTTGCCAAGTGCGTGTCTCATGATGTTGCGGATTCATCAGAAAATGTAGCGGCACCTCAAACACTTCAGCGACCTCAAAAGGATCGACTGGGTAGTGTTCTTGTGGTTGAACTAAAGCCACAATCGGCGTAACTTCATAACCCGTGATCGTCAAATAATTAGGCAAACGCCCCAGAATCTCGACCGCTGCATCATTCAAACCAATCTCTTCTTGCGCTTCCCTTAAGGCAGTCGCCTCAGGATTGAGATCATTCGGATCAGTGCGCCCACCTGGAAAACTAATTTGCCCAGGATGATCATGTAAATGGGCGGTACGCTGAGTCAATAAAACACGTAGCTCTGATGAGTGATTTAATAAGGGGACTAAAACTGCTGCAGGATTGGGCTGAAAAACTTGTCCTTGTTGCGTATTGGCTAAAGCGACTTGTGCTAAGCGATTCTCATCAGTGACTTCAAATTCGCAGATACGCTCTTCCTGAAATCTACGCCGTAAATAGCTTGATGTTAAGCGCTCAGCATCTAGAGCTGGCAAATGACTATCTCGCCCAGTAATAGGCACCGCTTGCGGATCAAACAAAGGGGCTTTGCGAGGGGCGGCAGAAGTCATGGTTTTAGTTTAATACGGCTTTGACTAAAGCTCCGCTGATGGGTCATCAGAATGATGGGGTAAAAGATTTAGCATTCAATGAAGGTCATGGGCCATTCACGCGTCGGTGCAGAAACAAAAAAGGCAGCCGAGGCTGCCTTTTTCTGCAGAGCATCCAATTACTCAGCTGCTGCTTCTTTCGTACGAGAAACCAACTTCTCTTTAATACGTGCTGACTTACCAGAACGATCGCGCAAGTAATACAACTTGGCACGACGTACATCACCACGGCGCTTGAGCTCAATGCTTGCGATCAGCGGTGAATATGTTTGGAAAGTACGCTCCACACCTTCGCCAGAAGAAATCTTACGAACGATGAAGCTTGAATTAAGACCACGATTGCGCTTAGCAATCACAACACCTTCGTAAGCCTGAACACGTTTACGGTTACCTTCAACCACGTTCACGTTCACAACCACGGTGTCACCAGGAGCAAACTCAGGGATAGCCTTGTTTGCGGTTAAGCGAGCAATTTCTTCTTGCTCAATTTGTGCGATGAGATTCATCATTAACTCCAATAACATCATGCCAACGTTGTATTCCGAAGCATATAGCTTGGACTTGGCAGAGGATGCGGTTTTACTTACCCATCGTCTTTAGCAAAGATACCAAATAGGCTTCATCGCTAGGAGACAACAGACCTTCTGCACGAGCCCGTTCAATTAAGTCCGGGCGTCGCTTTAACGTCAGTTCCAAAGATTGTTTCCGACGGTAATCCGCTATTTTAGCGTGATGTCCGCCTAAAAGCACGTCTGGAACCAATAAATTTTCATAATTTTCGGGTCTGGTGTAGTGATAACAGTCCAAAAGGCCGTCCATAAAGCTATCTTGGGCCACAGATTCAGCATCTCCCAAAGCCCCTGGAATCAGCCTAATGACAGCATCCATCACCGCCATGGCAGGTATTTCACCCCCAGAAAGGACAAAATCACCCAAACTGAGCTCTTCATCAACCCTTCTATCCACCAAACGCTGATCAATCGCCTCATAACGACCGCACAATAGGGTTGCAGAACCTAACTCACTGATATATTTAGCTTTTTTCTGGCTAAATCGTTCACCTTGAGGTGATAACAGAATCACTGGGGCTTTTTTACCACCTGTTTGAGCCTGATCGGCTGCCACAGCATCCAAGGTATCTTCTAGCGGTTTAGCCATCATCACCATGCCTGGACCACCGCCATAAGCACGATCATCTACCGTTCTTCTAGTATCCGTTGTGTAATCACGAGGGTTCCAAGTTTTTAGCGTCACCAAACCTTGATCAAAAGCTCTCCCTGTCACCCCCCAAGAGCTCAAAGCAGAAAACATTTCAGGAAAAATAGTTACAACGTCAAAACGCATGGCTCAATCATATAGCGGACTTACCAGTCCAGTTGCCAATCCACCACAATTTGGCGACCCGGATCATTGGGGTCTTGATTCACTGACTTAACCACAGAGGCTATGAATGGAATCAATCGATCTTCTTTCAGACCTTCTGCGCGAACACACAAAATAGATTGAGCGCCATTGTCCATGAGATCTACCACCTGACCCAAGGACTCTCCTTGCTCATTGATAACAGGTAAACCAATCAAGTCAACCCAGTAAAAGCTGTTCTCATCTTGAGCTGGGAAGTCAGCGCGACTGACATATACCGCAGAACCCTTGAGAGCTAAAGCTTGATCGCGATCAGCCACACCATCTAAGCCCAGAAGAATTTGGCCACTGTGCTCTTTGGCTGTTTTGATAGCCAATGGACGAGCGCTATCAGCCAAGGCTGGTGGCTTAGCTAACCAAATAAGCGGTGCGGAAAATAGTGCCTCAGGTTCTTTTGAATAAGGTTTGATTTTCACCAAGCCTCTGATCCCCTGGGCGTCGAGAATATGCCCGACTAAGATCAAATCAGACGGAGGGCTCATCGTGTTGCTCATCAGAGCCTCCGCAAATTGATTCGATAATGATTACTACTTTGATGATGCTTATGCATCATCGTCCAAGACTTAGGCCTTTGGAGCGCCTTTGAGCAAACGTGCAACTGTTGGTGACAATTGAGCACCAACGCCTTGCCAGTAAGTCAAACGATCCTGAGCAATGCGGAAACCTTGTTCAGTTTCTACTGCGCTTGGATTGTAATAACCGATGCGCTCGATAAAGTTCGAGTCACGACGGTTGCGTTTGTCTGTAGCAACGATGCTGAAGAATGGACGATTTTTTGAACCGCCGCGTGCGAGTCGAATGACGACCATGTGATTTCCTTACAATGCTGAAATAAACCACATATTCTATCGCAGAATTGATAAGAAGACCAAAAATTAAAGGTAATCATGACTAATTTACCCCGCTCTTCCTTATTTTTAGGCTTTTGGAGCCTAGCTTGCTTATTGTTAAGTGCCTGCGCACAAGTGGCACCCACTTGCAATGCGGTGACAGCCCCTCCAGCGAAAGATATGGCAGGCAGCCAATGGCAACTGATTAGGTGGCATTACACCAGCACCAATGATGGTAAAAACCGCCTCAGAATGATTCCACATGGCGAAAACAACTCCCCTATTACCTTGGTTATTTCACCTGATGGAAAAGTAGCAAGCGGTTTTGCTGGTTGCAATCGCTACACGGCGCAAGTCGCAGGGAGTGATTGGGGATTTTTACTAGAGAAAGTAGCTAGCACTCGTAAAGCATGTGGGTCCCATATAGATGAACTTGAATACAAATTTTTAAGTTACCTTGCAGATTACAGAACCATGGTGAGAGATGGTGATCGTCTTTTGATCATGACGCGAGATGGAGAAGTCTTAAGCTTCGGCTTAAAAAATTAGAGCTATTCAGCCCTTACTTGATTAACTCAATACAATACGCCCATGCATAAAAACAAACTCTTCTTTTGCGCACTTGGATTATTTGCCCCAGGCACAGGTCTTAATGTTTTTTACTTAAAAGGTCTTAGCAATGTTTGGGCATGGTCTCATCTAGTGGCACTATTTGCTGGCATCTTGGGATGGAAGCTATTAGGTGCTAGCGAGATGTCATCGGCCTTGGGTTGGGTATTAGCAGTTGCTGGATTTATTAGTTTAGAAGCTAGTTGGTTAACAACGATTGTTTTTGGTTTGCGTCCTGATGAAAAATGGGATGCGCAATTTAATCCAGACAGCAAGCAAAGCAGCAACTCTAACTGGTTAGTGATTCTTTGCGTGATTTTGTCATTGATGATTGGCGCAGCAGTCATGATGACTGGCTTAGCAGTCGCCTTCGAGCAGCACTTCTTAAGCCAGTTTGAAGAGGCGAGAAAGATCTCTCAATAATCTCAAAGATAGTGATTAATATCTTTTAGAACTGCTCTGCAGTAAGGCTATTTACTGCAATACCACCCTCTAATACAGAAGCAGCAACACCAGGTACCTGACTTAACAAGTACTCAGCATAGAAACGTGCGGTAGCGATTTTGGCAGAAAAGAACTCTGAGTCATCTGCCAACTTTTGTTCTGCAACAATCAATGCTCGTGCCATTTGCCAACCTGACACAAGTAAGCCAGCTAGGCGCAAATAAGCAACGCTGCCAGCAAATACGTTTTTAGTGTCAGATTTAAAGTTGGCGACCACATAATCAACAACAGACTCAAAAGAGACTCGGGCAGCAGAAAGATGTTTTAGCATTGCCTTAGCTGCTGGCGTATGGCTCTTAGATAGTTCGGCTTCAGTTGCCTGAATAGATTGAGCGATTTGTTTAGCGACCTTACCGCCATCGCGATAAGTTTTACGACCAATCAAATCATTGGCCTGAATAGCTGTAGTACCTTCATAAATTGGCAAGATACGAGCATCGCGGTAGAACTGTGCAGCACCTGTTTCTTCAATGAAACCCATGCCACCATGCACTTGCACACCTAAGCTCGCCACATCAACAGACATCTCCGTTGAGAAACCTTTCACAATCGGCACCAAATACTCATACATGGCTAAATTACTTTGACGAGTTGCTTCATCAGGACTGAAATGCGCTTGGTCACTGGCGGCAGCTGCTACGTAAGCCATCGCACGAGCACCTTCGGTATAGGCGCGCATGGTCATCAACATGCGCTTCACGTCTGGGTGATGAATAATCGCAACAGGACCATCTGAACCAGCTAAATCTTTTGATTGCGTACGATCTTTAGCGTACTGCACAGCTTTTTGATAAGCACGATCAGCAATCGCAATGCCTTGCATACCCACAGCAAAACGGGCGGCGTTCATCATGATGAACATGTACTCTAAGCCGCGATTTTCTTCACCAACCAAATAACCAATCGCACCACCATGGTCACCAAACTGCAAAACAGCTGTTGGGCTCGCTTTAATACCTAGCTTGTGCTCAATAGATACGCAGTGAGCATCATTGCGCTCACCCAAAGAACCATCTGCATTCACCAAAAATTTGGGTACTACGAATAATGAAATGCCTTTAACACCCTCAGGCGCACCAGGGCAGCGCGCTAACACCAAATGAATGATGTTCTCCGCCATGTCGTGCTCACCATAGGTGATAAATATTTTTGTACCAAAAACTTTATATGTGCCATCACCTTGAGGCTCTGCACGTGTGCGCACCGCCGCCAAATCAGAACCGGCTTGAGGCTCTGTGAGGTTCATCGTGCCAGTCCACTCACCGCTGACCATCTTAGGTATATACAACTGCTTTAGTTCATCACTAGCAGCTGTCAACATCGCTTCAATAGCGCCATCGGTTAGCATCGGGCAAAGTGCAAAAGACATATTGGCTGCATGCAGCATCTCTGAACATGCTGTTGCAATCACTTTAGGAAAACCTTGGCCGCCAAATTCAGTTGGATGAATCACCCCTTGCCAACCTGCTTCGCCAAATTGCTTAAATGCTTCCTTAAAACCTGGCGTAGTTGTCACTACACCATCTTTTAAGCTACTTGGATTTTGATCACCGTCCCAATTAAGCGGAGCTACCACTTCATTACAAAACTTCGCCGACTCTTCTAAAACTGCAGCCGCTGTGTCGTAACCATAATCTTCAAAACCAGGAATACTCGCCACTTCATCAACACCCGCCACATCTTGAAGCACAAATAGCATTTCTTTTAATGGCGCGGAATAACTCATGGCTCGTCCCTATAGTCTGAATAAAGAGTTGTTATTAATGTATAAGACTTAATTAAATAATTCGCTTGTATTACTTACCAAGTTCAGCAACCAATTCTGGCACAGCAGTAAATAGATCTGCCACTAAACCGTAATCAGCGACGCTGAAAATTGGCGCTTCAGGATCCTTGTTAATCGCCACAATTACCTTGGAGTCTTTCATACCAGCTAAATGCTGAATCGCCCCAGAAATACCAACAGCAACATACAGTTGTGGCGCCACGATTTTGCCTGTCTGACCCACTTGATAATCATTTGGCACATAGCCCGCATCCACAGCAGCACGTGAAGCTCCTAAGGCTGCACCTAACTTATCAGCCAAGGGTTCAATGATGGCATGGTATTGCTCAGAAGAGCCTAAGCCACGACCACCAGACACAATCGCCTTAGCAGTCGCTAATTCAGGACGATCAGACTTGCTAACTTCTCTGCCGGCAAAGCTTGACTTAGCTGTATCAGGAGTCGCTGCAACTGTTTCAATAGTTGCAGAACCACCAGTGGCAGCAGCTGCATCAAATCCAGTTGTACGAACCGTGATTACCTTAGTCGCATCCGTTGCCTGAACAGTTGCAATGGCGTTACCCGCATAAATAGGTCGCTCAAATGTGTCAGCAGAAATCACTTTCGTAATTTCTGATACTTGTGCAACATCTAACTTAGCTGCCACACGTGGCAAAGTATTTTTACCAACGGCAGTTGCCGGCGCCAAGATATGGCTGTAATTAGCGGCTAAAGCCAATATTTGCTCAGCCAAATTTTCACCCAGTTGATTTTCCAAATGTGGCGCTTCCACATGAATGACTTTTGCCACACCTGCCACTTGCTTAGCAGCTTCCGCTGCAGGACTAGCCTGATGGCCAGCAACCAATAAATGAACATCTCCGCCGCAAGCAAGCGCAGCAGTCACCGCATTCAATGTTGCCGCTTTTAAAGATTGATTATCGTGTTCTGCAATTACCAAAGAAGTCATTTAGATCACCTTCGCTTCATTTTTTAATTTTTCAACCAAAGTTTTTACATCCGGAACCATCACACCAGCACTACGCTTAGGCGGCTCTTCAACTTTGATTGTTTTAAGACGAGGGGCTACATCTACACCAAGATCTTCTGGTTTAACCGTATCTAAAGGTTTCTTTTTGGCCTTCATGATGTTGGGCAAAGTCACATAACGTGGCTCATTCAAACGCAAGTCAGTGGTAATCACTGCTGGCAAATTAAGGGCCAGAGTTTCTAGACCACCATCTACCTCACGCGTCACCGTCGCTTTACCATCAGCAACCTGCACCTTAGATGCAAATGTTGCTTGAGATGCATTCATCAAAGCCGCCAACATCTGGCCGGTTTGATTGCTGTCATCATCAATCGCTTGTTTACCTAAAATAACAATCGATGGCTGCTCTTTGTCAACCAATGCTTTTAATAATTTAGCCACTGCCAATGGTTGTAATTCAGTATCAGTCTCAACCAAGATGCCTCTATCGGCACCGATGGCCATAGCGGTTCTGAGAGTTTCTTGGCATTGAGTGACCCCACAAGAAACGGCAACCACTTCGGTTGCAACGCCAGCCTCTTTTAATCGAACTGCCTCTTCAATCGCAATCTCATCAAAAGGGTTCATACTCATTTTGACGTTAGCAGTTTCAACACCCGAGTTATCAGACTTCACACGAACCTTAACGTTGTAGTCAATTACCCGTTTTACAGCAACCAAAATTTTCATATCTATGCCTAATCTATAAAGCTATATCAACTTGTATTAAGTATTGTATTGGAGGGCAAAATGCCACCCCAATTAGTTAACTATTCATTTTAAAGGGATTTAAACGTCAATTGCCGTCGCAGAACCTGCCCTTTTACGCAACTCAAACTTCTGAATTTTGCCAGTCGATGTTTTTGGTAAATCACCAAAAACTACAGCACGAGGAATCTTAAAGCCAGCCAAGTGTTTTTTGCAGTGAGCAATGATGTCTTCTGGCGTGACATTGGCATCAGGTTTAACTTCCAAAAATGCGCATGGCGTCTCACCCCACTTCGGATCGGGTTTAGCAACCACTGCAGCAGCCAAGACTGCTGGATGCCTATAAAGAACATCTTCCACCTCGATAGATGAAATATTTTCACCGCCAGAAATAATGATGTCTTTACTACGATCTTTAATCTTGACGTAACCATCTGGATACATCACTGCCAAGTCACCAGAATGGAACCATCCGCCAGCAAATGCTTCTTTAGTAGCCGCATCATTCTTCAAGTAACCTTTCATGGTGATGTTGCCGCGGAACATGATTTCACCCATGGTCTCACCATCAGCAGGTACCTCTTGCATGGTTTCAGGGTTCATCACAGTCACACCCTCTTGCAATAAGACCCTAACCCCTTGACGCGCATTTAATCTTGCGCGCTCACCCACGTCCACATCATTCCATTCCTCATGCTTAACGCACACAGCGGCAGGACCATACACCTCAGTCAAACCATAGACATGAGTTAACTCAATCCCCATCTTCTCCATACCCTCAATGGTTGCAGCAGGAGGAGCCGCACCAGCAATTAATCCTTTGATGCCTACTGGAATATCCTTCTTCAATTCATCAGGCGCATTCACCAACAAACCATGAACAATTGGAGCAGCACAATAATGAGTCACGTTGTAAGTTCGCATCGCATTCAAAATCGATGGGGCATCCACTCTTCTTAAACAAACATTGATACCCGCCCTTGCTGCAATAGTCCATGGAAAGCACCAGCCGTTGCAATGGAACATCGGCAAAGTCCACAAATACACTGGGTGCTTAGGCATATCCCACTCAAGCACATTGGATAGTGCATTGATTGCTGCGCCACGATGGTGATAAACCACGCCTTTAGGGTTACCTGTAGTGCCAGATGTGTAGTTCAAACAAACTGACTCCCATTCATCAGCAGGCATGCGCCACTGATGATTAGCGTCACCTTTGGCAACAAATGAGTCATAGTCAATTGAACCCAACTGTTCGCTTGCACCCGTGTACTCGGCATCTTTCACGTCAATCACCAAAATATCTCTTGGTTTTTCAGCCAAGGCTAAAGCCAATGCCTTTTTCATCGTCAAACTGAACTCTGGGTCAACAATGACTACTTTCGCCTCTCCATGATTCAACATGAAAGCGATTGCTTCTGGATCCAAACGAGTATTCAATGAATTAAGAACTGCGCCCACCATAGGCACACCAAAATGAGCCTCAACCATGGGCGGTGTATTAGGCAACATGACTGCTACTGTGTCACCAACCTTTACCCCGGCTTTGACAAGTGAGCTCGCTAGCTGTCTGCAACGTGAATACGTCTCCGACCAAGTGCGTGTCAATGACCCATGGATTACTGCTGTTTTATTGGGGTAAATCTTTGCAGTTCGCTCAATGAAACTAAGAGGTGTAATCGGTGAAAAATTCGCTGGGTTTTTATCTAACCCCTGTTCATAGATACCAGGCATGCCAATAACTCCATGTTGTTTTTATCATCAAATAATTATTAGCCAAGGGGCTGATTTAGTCCATATCTAAACAGGGTAATTAATGGCTAACCCTAATACGTATTGAGCTTTATTTGTTAAGTAATGGGGTAGCACTACTGGCGTTGGCGCGATTAGAGATCTGCCAACTCTTTGAGATGTGCCACAACACTTCTAGCCAATGCGGACAGGTTGTAACCCCCTTCTAAGCAACTAACAATGCGCCCTTCTGCGGTCTCATTGGCAACGGTCATCAGTTGACGCGTGATCCAAGCGTAATCAGCCTCTACCAAACCCATTTGCCCCATATCGTCTTCGCGATGTGCATCAAAGCCCGCTGAAATGAAAATGAACTGGGGCTTGAATTCTCTTAAGCGTGGCATCCAACTAAGCTCTACCACTTCCCTGACAGCAGGTCCTGCCGTATATGCTGGCAAAGGCACATTGACCATATTAGGCAGATCGGTTCTTGGTTCAGCATATGGGTAAAACGGATGCTGAAAGTAACTACACATTAAGACGCGCGGGTCATTTAAAAAAGCTGCTTCTGTCCCATTGCCATGGTGCACATCAAAATCAATGATGGCCACTCGATCAAGGCCGTAATGCTCTAAAGCATATTTAGCAGCAATGGCAACATTGTTAAAAAAACAGAAACCCATCGCTTGGTGCGGCTCAGCATGGTGTCCTGGAGGTCTTAAGCAAGAAAATGCATTCGATGCTTTTTTATTCATGACAGCATCCACAGCAGCAATAGCACCGCCTGCTGACCTCAAGGCTGCTTGCCATGTATGAGGATTCATGGTCGTGTCACCATCAATCGCGTAATAACCAGTTGCCGGACTACAAGATTTAACTCTTTCAATGTGCTCTGGCGTGTGCACCAACGCTAATTGTTGCTCCGTAGCCAAAGGAGGCTCAATATAAGTTAAATATGCATCAATCCGACTCAGAATCAACTGATCTTCAATCGCTTGAACACGCGCAGGACACTCTGGATGGTGTGACCCCATCTCATGCTGAAGAGAATCTGCGTGGCTAATAAAAGCTGTGCTCATAAATCTTAATAAATCAGTGGATAATCGGTAGCATTAAATTCTAGTTAATTGGTTGAATTCAATTGCTCACAAAAACAATGAAACCTCTCGTACTTGCTAAATTAAGCCTAACCTGCGGCATCACTGCTCTTGTATTATCCGCCTGTTCTACAGTTCCAAGCAAACAGTCAGAGCAAAAATCTGACTCAAATCAAGTCACCAGTAACGATAATTTCAGTGAACTTGAGAAAAAACCAGACTCTTTGGCGCCATTTTTAGAGAAAGTTAGTCAAGATCACGGCATTCCTCTAAAGGATTTACAGTTGGCCTTTGATGATGCGAAAACCATTCCATCGATCAAGAAGCTTGTCATGCCACCACCTGTAGGCTTTCAAAAAAACTGGAAAGTCTATAGAAGTCGCTTTGTAGAACCTAAACGATTAGCAGCGGGTCAACAATTCTGGAAAAAACATCGTACCTTCATCGATGCCACAGCCAACAAAACAGGTGTGCCTGCTGAAGTGATTGTGTCAATCATTGGTGTAGAAACCATCTATGGCAAACACATGGGTGGGTTTTCAGTTAGAGATACTTTGATCACGCTAGGCTTTGATTACCCCAACACACCTAATAGAAGCTCGAGAGAAACACTATTTAAGAATCAATTAGAAGATCTGATTCTTCTGTGTCGCGCAGAAAACAGGGAGGTAACTCCATTTAAGAAATGTCTTAATCAACTAGGCTCTTATGCTGGCGCGATTGGCTTACCTCAGTTCATGCCAGGCAGCATTCGTCGCTTTGCAGTTGATGGCAATAACGATGGTCGAATTGATTTAAGAAATTCACCAGAAGATGCCATTGCCAGCGTTGCCAATTTCTTAAAAGCTCATGGCTGGGTAACAGGTGAGCCTATTTACCTAGATATTCAGAGCAATGAAGAAGTGATTGATCTTGCTAAAAAATTGGCCGACGGTGAACCTAAAGCTAAATTGAAGTTGGGTGATTTAACGAAGGATCAAATGATTCCAAAAACTGAACTACCTGATACAACTCCTAGCTTAGTGGTTGACCTTCCAAGCCCTGACGGTAATGGCGGCACAGAAGTTAAGTATGTGGTTGGTCTTAGAAACTTTATTGCCATTTGTGACTACAACCGCAGCTTCTTCTACGCTCAGTCGGTGGCTGAATTTGCTCAAGCACTGAGGGGGGAAATTCCTGCGCAAGAGGTGGCAACAAAAAAGTCTTCTGAAAAGACAAAGAAGGCTTCCAAGAAGCCTTCTAAAAAATCCACGAAAGTGAAGCAAGCCGCCAATTAAGCAGGGAATACACCGGTTGATAAATAGCGATCACCTCGATCGCACACGATAAATACAATCGTTGCATTTTCAACGCGCTCAGCTATACGAAGCGCTACCACCAACGCACCAGCTGCTGAGATACCGCAAAAAATACCTTCTTCTCTAGCTAGACGTCTTGTCATATCCTCAGCCGCTGCCTGGCTCACATATTCAATACGATCAACCTTGGCATCAGCATAAATTTTAGGGATGTACTCAGGTGACCACTTACGAATACCTGGTATTTGTGAACCATCTTCGGGTTGAGCACCAATGATTTGAATTTGTTGATTTTTTTCTTTTAGGTATATCGACACACCCGTGATAGTGCCAGTTGTTCCCATGGCTGAAACAAAGTGCGTAATCTGCCCTTTTGTATCTTCCCAAATCTCAGGGCCTGTTGATTCAATATGCGCTAACGGATTATCTTTATTACCAAACTGGTCAAGGATTTTCCCCTTACCTTCTTTTTCTAGTTGTACTGCATAGTCACGCGCATACTCCATACCACCAGATGCAGGCGTCAAAACTAACTCAGCGCCATAAGCAGCCATACTTTGACGACGCTCAATACTCTGATTCTCAGGCATCACCAAAATCATTTTGTAACCCAGAATCGCAGCAACCATCGCTAAAGCAATACCAGTATTGCCACTAGTTGCCTCAATCAAAGTGTCTCCAGGCTTGATATCACCACGCTGCTCTGCGCGCATGAACATCGAGAGAGCTGGGCGATCTTTGACTGATCCCGCAGGATTGTTACCTTCTAACTTGCCGAGAATGACGTTATTGCGCTCTGCATTACCAGGGCCTGGAATACGTTGCAAACGAACCAAAGGCGTATGACCAACCGTTTGGGCGATAGTAGGGTAATTGGGGCGTGAAATAGACATATGACGCCTATATTAATGGATTTATAACCATCATATGCCTAAGTTTTATAAGGTAAGTGAAACCCTGATCTTAAGGGGTGTTTTTCTCTTCTTTGGTCTTTCTGCTTTGTTTGGACGTTTTATCCGCAGTTGGCTTTTCTTTTTCTTTACTTTTAGTAGATGGCTCACTTAACGACTTATCTTTCACCGACTTATCTTTTGCCACCCTTTCTCTAGAGGGCTTTTCAGTTTTAGATCCAGCCAGTGCCTTGTTATTAATCGTTAAGCCGTTTTGCATCATGCGCTCAACGGTTTTCTCACCAATGCCTTTAACTCTTGTATGCAGATCGTTCGCGTCCTTATAAGGCCCATTCTTTTTGCGCTCCTCCAAAATTGCTTTGGCTTTAGATGGCCCAAGTCCTCTGACAGATTCCAATGCAGTTTGATCAGCAGAATTAACTTCTACTTGAGCAATGGCATATGAACTTAACAAAAATAGACCTGCGATAGATGCGATCAGAAATCGCATGAATGATTGAAATAAATTTAATAACATCTTGCCTCCTTGAAAAGAAAAAAGCCTCATCGATTGATGAAGCTTTTTCTTAACGAAGAGTTAATCGTGATGTTGACTGAAAATTTGCCGATTACAAAGGTTGGGCAAGAAAATCAGAATTTTCTGACAACCACTTCATGTATTTCTCTACACCCTGCTCGACCGTATGAAACTCAGCTTGATAACCAGCGGCGCGTAGATTAGTTAAATCAGCTTGTGTGAAAGATTGATATTTTCCTTTTAATGCGTCTGGGAATGGGATGTACTCAATTAAACGCTCATCAGCCAGTTCAGCCAAACTTAGTTGGGGTTCACCGCTAATTGTGCGCAGTGAGTTAATCACTGATTTGGCAACATCATTAAAAGGTTGAGCTCGACCACTACCTAAATTAAAGATGCCGCTTTTTTCTGGGTGCTCTTGGAAAAACAGATTAACGTTAGCCACATCTTCCACAAATACAAAGTCACGCTTTTGCTCACCTTGAGCATAACCATCATACTCACCAAACAACTTGACTGTGTTGTCTTCTAAAAACTGGTGATAGTGATGAAAAGCCACAGAAGCCATGCGCCCCTTGTGTGACTCGCGTGGGCCATACACATTGAAATAACGGAAACCAACTACCTGCGCAGTAGTAGCCTTCTCAGCAAAACGCTTACGCACAACCTGATCAAACAAGAATTTCGAATAGCCATAAACGTTCAACGGCTTTTCAAATTGACGATCTTCTTTAAAAGTATTTGAACCACCATAAGTGGCAGCAGATGATGCATATAAGAAAGGAACTTTTTGAGCCGTACAAATATCCAACAAATCCATCGAATAACGGAAATTATTTGCCATCATGTATTTGCCATCAGTTTCCATGGTGTCGGAACAAGCACCCTCATGAAAAATGGCTGTCACTTTGCCAAACTTCCCTTTAGAAAAAGCTTCTATGAATTCTGATTTATCTAAGTAATCAACAATGTCCAAATCTGCCAAATTGCGATATTTGTCAGCAGGCTGCAGTTCATCAACCGCAATCACATCTTTAATGCCGCGGGCATTCAGCGCTTGAACTAAATTAGCCCCAATAAAACCGGCTGCGCCAGTCACGATATAAGTCATTGCAATTCCTCTAACGATACAGTTGCCGTACCCAACTTACCAACCACAATACCACCTGCTTTATTAGCTAACTTCATGGCTTGACCTGCCGGCCATTTAGCAGCCAAAGCAACTGCCATTGTGGCAATCACTGTGTCACCTGCACCAGATACATCATAGACTTCTCTGGCATCCGCTTTAACATGCTCAACACCTTTAGCCGTAAATAAACTCATACCCTCTTCAGAGCGAGTTAACAATAAAGCTTCTAGTTTTAATTCTTCTCTCAGAGCTTGGGCTTTAGCAGTTAAGTCCGCCTCATCTTTCCAGCGACCTACCACCTGCCTTAACTCAGAACGGTTAGGCGTAATGATTGAGGCACCCTCATATTTGCTGTAATCATCACCTTTAGGATCTACCAATACCACCTTACCAGCCGCTCTTGCTGCCGCAATCATTTTGGTCACGTGCGTTAAACCACCCTTGCCGTAGTCCGACAAAATAACCGCATCAACTTCAGGTAACAAAGACTGAAACTGCTCTAGCTTATTGAGTAGCGCCTCATGCGTTGGCGCTTTTTCAAAGTCCAAACGAATCAACTGCTGTTGACGTGCCACGACGCGCAACTTAACCGTGGTCGGTAAACTTGGATCTCTTTGTAAATAGCTTTTAACACCTTGGGCTTGTAATAACTCTTCCACTCTGCGACCAGGTTCATCATCACCGACCACACCCAAAATAGAAATTTTTGCGCCAATACTGGCAGCATTGCGAGCGACGTTAGCTGCACCACCCAAACGCTCATCATCTTTGCTCACCAATACCACTGGCACTGGAGCCTCTGGAGAAATTCTTTCAGTATCACCAAACCAGTAACGGTCCAACATGACATCGCCAACAACCAGTAATCTTGCTTGGCGAAATTGTTGAATATCTTCAGCAGTTAATCGGATGTCCATGGCTTTATTTTCTATTTGGTTTATTTAATTTTGATGACTATATGGAATTACATTGACGGACCTGATGGTGCAGCACCCTCACCTCGTCTTGGCGAATAAGATTCCCAATGATTACAACCCGGACATTGCCAATAAAAACGTCTAGCTCTAAAACCACAATTACCACAGGTATATCTAGCCAAAGTATTGGTTCTTTGTTTTAGCAGCCCATAAGATGCCTTGAACTCTTGAGCAGCTTTATCATTTTGTGCAACCTCAGCTAGAGTTAAACGCGCCTGTACTCGCAAAGCCATCGCGCTCAAACTCGGTGTGTGACGCATGACCTCAGTCATTAATGCTTCAGCTTGAGGCACACCACGTAACGTCATCACATGCTTGAATGTGATGTCTAACAATTCACCAGCGGCCTGAGTTTTTAAGGCATCCACCAAAACTTGTAGACCTTGATCTGCTCTTGAAAGGGCTTTGTGCACATCAATCCAACGATCCGCTACCAACGCCAAATAGGCGGGATGATTCTCTGCAATCAAAGACCATGTAGCGATGGCTTTTTCTAATTGGTTTTGAGCAACGAAACAATCCCCACGCAAAATAGTCGCACGCGGGTGATTGGGAACAGACTGCATCGCTAAATTAATATGTCTCTCAGCAGCTGAGATATCTTTACGACGCAAGGCCTCTTCAGCCAACTCACAATGAAAGTGTGCGATTTCTTTTTGACGACTCTTGCCTTGCAAAGCCTCTAACTCATTTGAGGAAACAATGGCTTTTTCCCAGTCTTTCTCAACCTGGTACATCTCTAACAAACTTTCTTTGGCTGGAATGCCATATTTGCTATCTGTACTAACTCGATTGAGCGATGTTTCTGCGCGATCTAATAAGCCAGCGCGCAAGAAGTCTCTACCTAACTCATAAGCAGCATGGTCACGATGCCTAGAAGGTAAATCTTCGCGATTAGCCAAATGTTGATGAACGCGAATCGCGCGCTCAGTTTCACCACGGCGCCTAAATAGACTGCCCAAAGCAAAATGCAATTCCGTGGTTTCTGGATCTAGTTGCGCAATTTGCACCAAGGCATCAATCGCTTTATCCGGCTCCTCGTTTAAGAGAAGATTCAAACCTTTAAAAGTAGACTTCTGTTGAGCTAAGCGCTCAATCTCATTTTCGCGTTTCTCTAAACGCATATCCCAGCGCGCACCCACCCAACCTAAAGCAAATACGATAGGTAGAGCGAATAACCACCAGGTTTCGATCTGTAACACGATTATGAGTGAGGTTGTTTGTTTTGTTTAAAGCGACGCAAAGAAATGCCACTTAATAAAGTCAGCAAAATGCCCAAAACAAATGCGATGAATAAAACTAATATGAGAGGCAAATCCCAGATCAAACCCGGAATTAACTGAAAACTAATTTCTTGAGTATTGCCTAAGGCTAGTAATACCAAGAGTATAAAAATAATGATTCGTCCAATGATCCGCAAGGCTCTGAATGCGGCATTCAGAAACGCGGTCATTCTTTAGATTCGTCTTTCTTAGGAAAATCTACGCGCTCTCTAAGCTCTTTACCTGGCTTGAAATGCGGCACGTGCTTTTCAGGAACCATCACTGTTGCACCAGACTTAGGGTTGCGACCCTGACGCGGTGGACGGTGATGCATTACAAAACTGCCAAAGCCGCGCAACTCAATACGCTTACCTTCAGCCAACGCTTGTGACATGGTGTCGAGCAATGTTTTTACGGCCAACTCAACATCACGCGGCAATAGCTGCGGGAATGCCTGAGCCAAACGCTCTACCAATTCTGATCGTGTGATTGTCGATGAATCACTGCGTTCTAAATCGTCCATAACTCAACAATATTCTTTTTTATTGGTTTTGAAAATCCCCATCCTTGCGGATGAGGATTCCCCTATACATTACACCAAGTATTAGTTACCTTGGTTGTCCAACTTAGCTTTTAGCAATGCACCTAGGTTTGTAGTGCCTGCACTAGCTTCGTTCTGCAACTTGCTCATAGCTTGTTGCTGATCGGCGCTATCTTTAGCCTTGATAGACAAATTGATACTGCGTGACTTGCGGTCAACGTTGATGATCATGGCGTTAACTGCATCGCCTTCTTTCAACAAGTTGCGAGCATCTTCAACGCGATCAGTTGAGATTTCAGAAGCGCGCAAATAGCCTTCAACTTCATCAGCCAACTGAATTACAGCGCCCTTAGCATCAACACTCTTCACAGTACCATCAACGATGCTGCCTTTGTCGCTAGTAGATGTGTAGTTGTTGAATGGGTCACCAGACATTTGTTTGATACCCAAAGAGATGCGCTCTTTTTCAACGTCGATAGCCAAAACAACCGTTTCAACTTCGTCACCTTTTTTGTATTTACGAACAGCTTCTTCGCCAGTCTCTTGCCATGACAAGTCAGACAAGTGAACCAAACCGTCGATGCCACCAGGCAAACCAATGAACACACCAAAGTCAGTGATTGACTTGATTGCGCCAGTTAGCTTTTCACCTTTTTGGTGTGTACGAGCAAACTCATCCCATGGATTAGCTTTACATTGCTTCATACCCAAGCTGATACGACGCTTGTCTTCATCGATATCAAGAACCATTACTTCAACTTCCATGCCTAGTTGAACAACTTTGCTTGGAGCAACGTTCTTGTTAGTCCAGTCCATTTCAGATACGTGAACCAAACCTTCGATACCTGTTTCGATTTCAACGAATGAACCGTAGTCAGTTAGGTTAGTAACCTTACCGAATAGACGTGTGTTTGGTGGGTAACGACGTGCGATACCAACCCATGGGTCATCGCCTAATTGCTTGATACCCAATGAAACACGGTTCTTGTCTTGATCGTACTTAAGAATCTTAGCTGTCACCTCTTGACCTACAGTCAACATTTCGCTTGGGTGACGAACACGACGCCATGCCAAATCAGTAATGTGCAACAAGCCGTCAACACCACCTAGATCCACGAATGCGCCGTAGTCAGTGATGTTCTTAACGATACCTTGAACCACAGTACCTTCTTTAAGGTTTGCAAGCAACTTAGCGCGCTCTTCACCTTGGCTAGCTTCTACAACCGCACGACGTGACAACACAACGTTGTTACGCTTACGGTCAAGCTTGATAACTTTGAATTCCATTGTTTTGCCTTCGTATGGAGACGTGTCCTTAATAGGACGTGTATCCAACAAAGAGCCTGGCAAGAAGGCACGAATGCCATTTACCATTACAGTCAAACCACCTTTTACTTTGCCAGTTACAGCACCAGTAACGAGTTCGCCTTGTTCCAAGGCCTTCTCTAGGTTCAACCAAGAAGCTAAACGCTTAGCTTTGTCACGTGACAACACTGTGTCACCGTAACCGTTTTCCAAGGCATCAATTGCCACAGAAACGAAATCGCCAGGTTGAACTTCAACTTCACCTTGATCGTTAAGGAATTCCTCAACAGAGATAAAAGCTTCAGATTTCAAACCAGCATTTACCACCACGAAGTTGTGATCAATACGCACAACTTCAGCGGAAATAACTTGACCAGCCTTCATGTTAGAGCGGGCTAGGGATTCTTCAAATAGAGCTGCAAAAGATTCAGACATGAGTTTTCACTATAAAGCCGTCAAAAGACTTGACGGGTTAGATTGCACATACCAGTACTCGCGTGGCAAGGACTGGCTCCTAAATTTCTTCGGTAACCTCAGCTAGTTTTAGCTAGCTTGATGCCACTTCAGAACCTGATTCACCGCCTCTTCAATCGTCATCGACGTGGTGTCGAGATGGTGAGCCCCTTCAACAGCTTTTAGTGGCGATTGACTGCGATTTGCATCGCGGGCATCTCGATCACGTAAATCCTGCAAAAGGACATCTATATTAGCAGAAAAGCCCTTAGCTATCAATTGTTTATAGCGTCTGTCGGCTCTTGCCTCTGCACTAGCTGTCAAAAACACTTTGGTAACCGCATCTGTAAAAATGACACTCGCCATGTCTCTGCCATCGGCCACCAAACCAGGCTTTTGCCTAAAAGCCTGCTGCCTTGCCACCAAAGCTTGGCGCACCCCCATATGAACAGCCACCTCAGAGGCACGTTTACCCATTTCTTCTTGGCGAATCTGATCACTCACATCTTCACCATCCAAAATGACTCTATCTTCTTGAAAAATAACATTTAAATTTTGAGCAATCGGAATTAAATCAGGCTCAGATGCGGTGGAAATGCCACGCTTATAACTAGCCAAACCAACCAAGCGATACAACGCCCCACTGTCTAGATAGTGATATCCCAAACGCTTTGCAACCTGCTGAGCAACTGTGCCTTTTCCCGAGGCAGTTGGTCCGTCAATGGCAATTACTGGAATATTTGAAGTGTTTAACTGGGTCATTTATGGCATTTCTTAGAGTTGATACCAACTTTATCAGTGTTTTATTTTTTATAAATATTTCTTAATGTGAAACGATTAAGGGCTATTTTTGAGGGTTTTCAGATGAAATTAGGCTGTTAATGCTTATTTTTTAGCAACTTCAGCAAACGCCTGGAAGTACTCTGGAAAGGTTTTAGCCACACAAGCCGGATCATTAATGCGCACCTTTAATGGCCCAAAAGCTGCCAATGAAAAGCACATAGCCATACGATGATCATCATAAGTGTCAATGCCATCAGTAGGTGTTGCCCACTCTTTAGGAGGCGCCACTTGAATATAGTCATCACCCGCCTCTACTGTAGCGCCCATTTTTTGAAGCTCTTTGGCCATGGCAGCAATACGATCCGTTTCCTTCACTTTCCAACTGGCAATACCTGTCAATTTGGTTGAACCTTCAGCAAAGAGGGCTGCAACTGCCAAAGTCATCGCTGCATCAGGAATAGCTAAACAATTGAGTTCGATGCCCTTCAATTTGCCAGCAGGTGTATCAACACCATGAACCTCAATCCAGTCATCACCTGATGAAACTTTCGCACCCATTTGAGCAAGCGCCTCTGCAAAAGCAACATCACCCTGAATACTATTTTTTCCAACCCCTGTTACTCTCACAGGACCACCTGCAATAGCACCCGCTGCTAAAAAATAAGATGCCGAAGATGCATCACCTTCCACATATAAAGTTTCCGGGCTGCGGTATGGATTACCTGAGTTAGCTGGAATATAAAAGCGTTGCCAGTTGTCATTGCGAACAACAACACCAAAACGATTCATTAATTTGAGCGTGATATCAATGTAGGGTTTAGAAATTAATTCACCCACCACTTCAATACAAATCTCATTGCTTGCCACCAAGGGCAAAGACATGAGTAAAGCAGTTAGAAATTGACTTGATACATCACCGCGCACTTTGATGACTTCATTGGTACGTATCTGCCCTTTTGAAAGTTTAAGAGGTGGGTAACCTTCGTTTTGCTCATAAGCAACTTCAGCGCCAACCATTCTTAGACCATCGACTAAATCACCTATAGGCCTTTCATGCATGCGCGGCACACCGTGCAAACGATAGTCACCACCCAAAATAGCTAGCGCTGCAGTCAAAGGGCGAATTGCTGTACCAGCGTTCCCCATGAATAAATCAGCCTGATCTTTAGGTAACTTGCCAGAGCAACCGTGCACCACACAGTCGCCATCAGTTTCATCAATAACAACACCCAAAGTCTTTAGTGCTGCACGCATGACACGCGTGTCATCAGCATCCAACAAACCTTTTAAGCGCGTTGTACCGGAAGCCAAAGCTGATAAAAGTAATACTCGATTAGAAATACTTTTGGACCCAGGTAAAGCAACAACGCCCTCCGCTTTAGCAAAAGGACCTACTTCGATGTAATCAAGCACCGCAGAACTCATTAACGACCTTCCCACTTTTGACGCTCTGCACTAGCCCTTGTAAATGCTTTCAATAAAGCATCACCATCTTCTTTAGCAATCATGTCTCTTAATAACTTAGTGAGATTGAGATAGTTGTCCATCTCTTTCAACACAGCTGTCTTATTTGCTAAACAAATGTCACGCCACATCTCTGGGCTAGACGCTGCAATACGGGTAAAGTCTCTAAACCCCGCGCCTGCATGACCCAACTTAACATTGGCATCTTCAGAATTAGCTACTTGCAACATCAACGCAAAAGACAGTACGTGTGGCAAATGAGAAATCGAGGCGAACACCGCATCATGTTGTAAAGCAGACATCTTATGTGTTGTGGCGCCCGTAGCTAACCAGAACTCATTGATAGCATCAACTGCTGGAGGAATATTTTCTTGCAAAGGGCAAATGATGACTTCTTTGCCTTGATACAAATCTTCTTTTGCAGCAGTTGCACCATGTTGAGCACCGCCAGCAATTGGGTGTGCAGGTATAAATTGCGCCACCTTATCGCCCAAGGCAGTTTTTGCCGCCATGATGACATCAGACTTAGTGCTACCCGCATCAGTAATCAAGGCATTTTGCTTGATATGCGGCTCGATAGCGTGAAGTATTGAGAATGTTTGCGCAACTGGTACGCAGACCACAATCACATCAGCTGCTTTAGCACACTCTTCAAGACTGACCGCCTGATCAATGGCACCGATCTTCAGAGCTTCATCTAAATTAGTTCGCGAACGACCTACACCAATGACACGATCAAAGGCTTTGGCTTTTTTCTGCGCCAAACCAATCGATGCGCCAATTAAACCAACGCCAATAATGCCCAAGGTTAATGGGGCACCATTTGATGTATTTTTTTGAGTAGCGTTCATTAATTAAGAATCTTTTTAAGAGCTTCAATAAATGCCTGGTTTTCTTCAGGCAATCCAATAGAAATACGCAACCACTCAGGTAAACCATAGTTACCAACAGGTCTAACGATAACGCCTGCTTTTAATAACTCCAAATTAACTCTAGCTCCAGAAGTTGGTTCGTCACCCACCTTGACTAAAACAAAATTGCCAGAAGACGGTAAATAACGCAAACCCATCTCGTCAAATGCTTGAGTTAATTGAACATAACCTGCACGATTTAATTCATAGCACTTCTTAAGAAACTCAACATCTGCCAATGCTGCAATAGCCGCAGCTTGAGCCAAGCTATTAACGTTAAATGGCTGACGAATACGATTTAATAAATCAGTAATGTTGTTTTGAGCAACCCCATAACCAATGCGCAAACCAGCCAAACCATAAGCTTTTGAAAAACTTCTAGAGACGATCACGTTAGGATATTTGCGCACCCAAGCAATAGCATCGTACTGTTGTTCAGGCGTTAAGAATTCGTTATACGCTTCATCAACGACTACCACCACATCACTAGGCACTTTTTCTAAAAAGACCTCAATCTCCGCAGCCTTTAAAAACGTTCCAGTTGGATTATTTGGATTAGCCACAAACACCAAACGTGTTTTAGGCGTAATCGCTTTTAGCATGGCAGGTAAATCGTGACCATAATCTGCAGTAGCTGCCACTTCAACGGCTTTACCGCCTACTGCTTGAGTAGCTAGTGGGTAAACCGCAAAAGCATGCTTTGAGAAAACAACCTCATCACCTTCTTGAGCCACCGCTCTAGCAGTTAACTCCAAGATGTCATTACTACCATTACCCAAAGTAATCCACTCGAATGGCACATTGAGTTTTTTGGCAATGGCATTTTTTAAATCAAATCCATTGGAATCTGGATAACGACCCAAATCCTCTGCCGCTTTGGCCATCGCTTTTTTTGCAGACTCAGGCATGCCAAGTGGATTTTCATTGGAAGCTAACTTAACTATCTTGCTCTCATCCAAACCAAACTCGCGCGCCACCTCACTAATAGGCTTGCCGCCAACATAAGGCGCAATAGCACGCACATGGCTTAAACCAATAACTCGCCCATCAACTTGTCCAACATCGTTGGCCATCATCAATCTTTCTACAATTTAGTGACTACGGGGATAAGATCCCAAGTTCTTAAAGAATGCGGCTTCAGCTTGTAACTCACTCAAAGCAGCAGCTACTTTTGGATCGTCAGCGTGACCATCCATATCAATATAGAAGAAGTACTCCCAAGTACCGCGTCTGGCTGGACGAGACTCTAAGCGGTTCATTGAAACACCATGCTTAGCTAATGGTGCCAATAATTGATGAACCGCACCGGGTTTATTGTTCACCGAAAGAATGACTGACGTTTGATCTTTACCAGATGCTTGGCATGAGCCATGACTGACCACCACAAAACGTGTACGGTTATGAGGATCATCTTGGATCTGACTTTGAACTGCTTGTAGACCATATTGCTGCTGAGCTGAATCACCAGCAATAGCTGCCACCGTTGCATCTTGTGCAGCTAACTTAGCCGCTTCGCCATTACTACTAACAGCTTGGCGATCCAATTTAGGTGCGTTGTTAGATAACCATCTCTGACACTGTGCCAAAGCCTGAGGATGTGCCAACACCCTGCTCACACCATCCAAAGTGCCTGATTTAGTCAGCAAGTGATGCTTGATGGCTAAAGCCACTTCACCCGTAATTTTTAAATCTGTATCAAGCAACAAATCTAGCGTTCTAGAAATGGCGCCTTCAGAAGAGTTCTCAACAGGTGCCACACCAAAATCAGCAGACCCAGCATCCACCGCACGAAACACCTCATCAATGCTAGAGCAAGGTACTTTGCTGATAGATTGGCCAAACTGCGCAAACGCCGCTTGCTCTGAGAATGTTCCTGCAGGGCCCAAATAAGCCACTCGAATAGGAGCCTCCAAAGCACGACACGCAGACATGATCTCGCGCCATATATAAGTAATGCCATCCGCAGCTAAAGGGCTTTTGTTTTTAGCAATTAAACCGTCAATCACTTGACGTTCACGCTCAGGACGAAATACTGGCGCATTAACATCGTGCTTGATTTTTCCAACAGCTTGAGCCGCTTCTGCACGAGCAGCCAACAACTCTAATAACTGCTGATCGATAGAGTCGATGCGTGCGCGCAATGGCGCTAAATCTTTGTCATCAGCAGCCACGTTCAAACTCCTTCATGTATTCAACCAAAGCTTGTACACCTGCCATCGGCATTGCGTTATAGATACTTGCACGCATGCCACCCACACTCTTATGACCTTTGATATTCATTAGACCCAACTTAGCGGCACCCTCAACAAATGAATCATTCAAAGATTCATCATTTAAGTAAAAAGTTACATTCATGCGTGAACGGCAAGTTGGATCAACCTTGCTTGTGAACAAACTGCTTTGATCAATGCAGTTGTATAGTAAGTTTGATTTAGCGATGTTTTGTTGCTCCATCGCAGCAACACCACCCTGGCGTTTCAACCACTTAAATACCAAGCCAGCTAAATAAATACCGTAGGTTGGTGGCGTATTAAGCATTGAATCATTCTCAGCTTGTTTAGCCCAATCCCAAACCATCGGCGTAATCGGCATGGCATGCCCCAACAGATCTTTGCGCACAATCACAATACTTAGACCAGCCGGTCCAATATTTTTTTGCGCACCACCAAATAAAACACCAAAATCATTAATGTCCCAAACGCGAGACAAGATATTGCTTGAAACGTCAGCCACCAAAGGCTTGCTCACTTTAGGGACTTGCTGAAACTCAACACCACCTACTGTCTCATTAGAGCAAATGTGTACATAAGCAGCATCATCAGATAACTGCCAATCTTTTTGATCAGGAATGTTGGTAAAGCCATTATTTGCACTTGAAGCAGCAATGTGCGCTTGACCATATTTGGCAGCTTCTTTTGCTGATTTCTCAGTCCAAATACCCGTCACAACAAAATCAGCCTTGGGGCCATTTTTAGCCAAGGGCATTAAGTTCATTGGGATAGCAGCGTTCTCACCAATAGCCCCGCCTTGCAAGAACAAAACGGCATAACTATCAGGGATGTTCATGAGTTCACGAAGGTCTGCAATAGCCTCTTCGTAACAAGCCATGAACGGCTTACCACGATGACTTACCTCCATCACACCCATGCCCAACCCATTCCAGTTGAGCATTTCAGCAGCAGCCTGTTTTAAAACTTCCTCAGGAAGAGTTGCTGGACCTGGAGCGAAGTTAAAAACACGGCGATCAAACATTCGTCGGCTCCCCGCCCTCGTTTCCTTGATCTTCTTGACTGTCTACTGCCTCATCCAAACCATCGTCACCTTCATCATCATCGCTCTCAGCGATGCGCTGCAAACCAGACAATTCAGTGCCTTCGTCAACGTTGATCAAAGTCACGCCTTGTGTCGCACGCCCCATCTCACGAATCTCAGCAACACGAGTACGCACCAAAATGCCGCCGGTTGTAATCAACATAATTTGATCTTGCTCAGAGACTAGAACAGCAGCTACTACCTTGCCGTTACGCTCAGATGTTTGAATCGCAATCATGCCTTTCGTACCACGTCCATGACGCGTGTACTCAGAGATTGGCGTACGCTTACCGTAACCATTAGCAGTCGCAGTTAGAACGCTGCTTGGCAATGGCGCACCATTTTCATCAACCGCATTGGTTTGACCTTCAATTTCTGCAGGGGCAACCAACATCGCAATCACCTCATGCGATGCATCTAGGTTCATACCGCGCACACCGCGTGCCGTACGACCCATTGGGCGCACATCATTCTCATCAAAGCGAACTGCTTTACCAGCATCAGAGAACAACATCACATCATGACGACCATCAGTAATAGCGGCGCCCACTAAGTGATCACCTTCATCTAAGTCAACAGCAATGATGCCAGCCTTACGTGGGTTAGAGAAATCAGATAAACGAGACTTCTTCACCACACCCTTACGCGTTGACATGAATACATATTTGTCATCTTCGTAGGCTTTGATTGGCAGAATCACGGTGATCTTCTCACCTTCTACCAATGGGAAAATATTCACAATTGGCTTACCGCGTGAGGCACGACCGCCCTGAGGCACTTCCCATACCTTCAACCAATACATGCGGCCACGATCAGAGAAACAAAGAATCGTGTCATGAGTATTAGCTACGAATAATGTATCAATCCAGTCTTCGTCTTTGGTAGCAGTTGCTTGCTTGCCTCGGCCGCCACGTTTTTGCGCACGGTACTCAGACAATGGTTGGCTCTTCATGTAACCACCATGAGACAAGGTCACCACCAAATCTTGAGGCGTGATCAAATCTTCAGTAAATAGTTCCGTAGCATTCATCTCAATGCGTGAGCGACGACCTGTGTCGTTACCCGCTTGACCAAATTCAGCCTGAACTGCTTGCAACTCTTCTTTGATGATGACAGTAATACGCTCTGGCTTAGCCAAGATGTCCAACAAGTTGGCAATCTCAAGCATCACTTCTTTGTACTCGCCAACAATCTTGTCTTGCTCAAGACCTGTCAAGCGTTGTAAACGCATTTGCAAGATCTCTTGAGCCTGGCCTTCAGACAAACGATACAAACCATCAGCTTGCATACCAGCAGCAGGATCCAAATCTTCAGGGCGGAATGAATTACGTCCACCAGGAGCATCTTTTTCTGCACGAGAAAGCATCTCACGCACCACTTCAGAATCCCATGACTTCAAGAGAAGTTCACGTTTCGCATCAGGCGGAGTTGGTGCAGCTTTAATAATTTTGATGAATTCATCAATGTTTGCAAGCGCAACTGCCAAACCTTCCAACACGTGACCACGATCACGCGCTTTACGAAGTTCAAATACTGTGCGACGAGTGACCACTTCTCTACGATGAGATAAGAAGCACTCCAACATTTGTTTTAGGTTGAGTAAGCGTGGTTGGTTATCTACCAATGCCACCATGTTCATACCAAAGGTGTCTTGCAATTGTGTGAACTTATACAAGTTGTTCAGCACCACCTCAGGCACTTCACCACGTTTAAGCTCAATCACCACACGCATACCGGATTTATCAGATTCATCACGAATATCTGAAATACCCTCTACCTTTTTCTCAGTGATGAGTTCAGCAATGCGCTCAAGCAATGTTTTCTTATTAACTTGGTACGGCAACTCATCAACAATGATCGCTTGGCGTGAACCACGATCCATATCCTCGAAGTGAGTTTTGGCACGCATCACCACACGACCACGACCTGTGCGGTAACCGTCCTTAACGCCTTGAATACCGTAGATGATGCCGGCTGTTGGGAAATCTGGTGCAGGAATGATTTCCATCAAGTCATCAATCGTGCATTCTGGGTTACTCAACAAATGCAAACAGGCAGAAACCACTTCATCCAAATTGTGCGGCGGGATATTAGTCGCCATACCCACAGCAATACCTGATGATCCGTTAATAAGTAAATTAGGGATTTTTGCAGGAAGGATTAAAGGCTCTTTTTCGCTACCGTCGTAGTTAGGGCCGAAATCAACTGTTTCTTTATCTAAATCATCTAACAGCTGATGCGCAATTTTTGCTAAACGAATTTCCGTATAACGCATCGCCGCGGCGTTATCGCCGTCCACAGAACCAAAGTTACCCTGACCATCTACGAGCATGTAGCGCAAGGAGAAGTCTTGAGCCATACGAACAATCGTGTCATAAACAGCTGAGTCACCGTGAGGGTGATATTTACCGATTACGTCACCGACGATACGAGCAGACTTCTTGTATGCCCTATTCCAGTCGTTATTTAACTCATGCATCGCGAACAAAACTCGACGATGAACTGGTTTTAAACCATCCCTCACATCTGGCAAGGCTCGACCTACGATCACGCTCATGGCGTAATCGAGATAGGAACGACGCATCTCGTCTTCTAGTGATATTGGGAGTGTCTCTTTTGCGGCGTTATTTTGTGTAATTTCCATGTCGCAATTTTATCACTCAGAGCGCCTCAAAAAGGTATTTATGGGATTTAAAGTGCTAAACTATGAGTTATCCAAATTGGATCAGCCTCCACACAGAAAAATTAGAGGGAAAAACATGAAAAAATTGCTGCAATTAATCGTTATCGCCGGTGTTGCTATCAGCTCAGGCGCGTTCGCTCAAGCAAATGACAACTGGGTAAATAGCTCAGGTATCGTTTGGAAAAACGGTACAAACGAGTTGTGCTGGCGCAATGCCAACTGGACTCCAGCAACTGCTGCTCCAGGTTGCGATGGTGCTATCGCTGCTGGCGCTGTTAAACCAGTCAGCTCAAAAGTTACATTGAACGCTGATGCATTGTTCGACTTCGACAAATCAGTACTTAAGCCTGCTGCTAAAGCTAGCTTGGATAGCTTGGTTGGCCAAGTTAAAAACTTGACACTTGAAGTGATCATTGCTGTGGGTCACACAGACTCAATCGGTACAGATGCTTACAACCAAAAATTATCAGTACGTCGTGCTCAATCAGTGAAGAAATACTTGGTTAGCAAGGGTATTGAAGCTAATCGCGTATACGTAGAAGGTAAAGGCGAGTCACAACCAGTTGCTGACAACAAGACTAAAGAAGGTCGCGCTAAAAACCGTCGCGTTGAGATTGAAGCGATTGGTACACGCAAGAACTAATACTTAATTAGTCAGCTCTAACTGATTTTTTAGTTAGATACTTCTAAAAGCCCGGTCTGACCGGGCTTTTTTATTGGGTTTGTGCGCATAAGCATGGGCTTGATTAGAATAGAGCCATGAATGCAGACCAAACCGAAATCGATAAATTCAGCGCCCTTGCTCACCGTTGGTGGGATCCAAGTAGCGAATTCAAGCCATTGCACGCCATTAACCCGCTCAGATTAGCGTGGATACAAGAACACGTATCCATTTCAGGAAAGAAAGTTCTTGATGTGGGTTGTGGTGGCGGGATTTTGGCTGAATCAATGGCTGTGGCAGGTGCCCAAGCCAAAGGGATTGATTTATCTGAGAAAGCTCTCAAAGTTGCAGATTTACATAGTTTGGAAAGTGGCGTTCAAGTTAAATACGAATACATCAGCGCCGAAGATTTAGCCAAAAAAGAAGCCGGTCAATACGATGTAGTGACCTGCATGGAGATGCTTGAGCATGTTCCAGACCCATTAAGCATCATTAAATCCTGCGCAGCTTTGGTAAAGCCCGGTGGCAAAGTGTTTTTTAGCACCCTGAATCGCAATCCAAAATCTTATTTATTTGCCATTATTGGCGCTGAATATATTTTGCGCATATTGCCTAAAGGTACTCATGACTATAAAAAGTTCATCAAGCCTTCAGAGTTAAATGAGTTTATTCGTGAAGCAGGTCTAGAGCTCAATGAATTGATAGGCTTGAGTTACAACCCCATTACCGAGGTCTACTCACTAGGTCGTGATACTGATGTCAATTACTTGATGGCAACAACTAAAAAGTAATTTATGACTTCACTATACAAAGGTGTTTTCTTTGACTTGGATGGCACCTTGGCAGATACCGCGCCAGACCTAGTAGCCGCCGCCAATCTATTGCGAATTGCTAGAGGGTTGGCCCCTTTACCCTACGAAGTATTGCGCCCAACCGCCTCCGCTGGTGCCCGCGGCTTAATCCAAGGCGCATTTGGTTACGACAATCAGCACCCTCAATTTGAAGAGCTGCGTGATGAATTTTTAGCCAACTACGAAAAAGACATCTGTGTACACAGCAAATTATTTGAGGGCATGGATGACTTGCTACAAGAACTAGAAAAAGAACAGGTCTTATGGGGCATTGTGACTAATAAAGTTGAGCGCTTCACACACCCTCTTCTAAAACTAATGAGCCTTCATGAGCGCAGCGCTGCCATTGTGGGGGGCGACACAACGCCTCACTCAAAACCTCATCCAGCACCGATTTTGAAAGCCGCAGAAATTTGCAACATCAACCCTGCACAATGCTTGTATGTCGGTGACGATTTAAGAGATATTGAAGCGGGTCGAGCCGCTGGCATGAAAACAGTTGCTGCTGCTTACGGCTACTGTGGTTGCGATGAACCAGTGAATGCTTGGGGCGCTGACTACATCATTGAGCATCCATCAGAGCTACGTTCTATCGTTTTTGGTGCCTAAGTTACAAGTTTCATGAAATCATCTCTCGCTGCCAACATCACAGATCTCCATCAATTTGATATGGTGATTGATGTTCGCTCACCTGATGAGTTTGCTGAAGACCATATTCCTGGCGCCATTAACTATCCAGTGCTATCGAATGAAGAGCGCATTTTGGTAGGCACGATGTACAAACAAGAGTCGCCTTTTGAGGCCAAAAAGATTGGTGCCGCTTTAATTGCCAAAAGAATAGCTCATTACATTGAAAATGATTTCATTAATAAGCCAAAAAACTGGAATCCATTGATTTACTGTTGGCGCGGCGGCAAACGCAGCGGCTCAATGACTCACATCCTAAGACAAATTGGTTGGAATGCTCAAATCTTAGATGGTGGCTATAAGTCATATCGTAGAGATGTCGTGAATAAGCTGAGTAGCCTCCCCAAAGAATTTAAATATATGGTCGTTACTGGTCAAACTGGTAGCGCCAAAAGCCGCATCCTTGAACAACTCAGCATGTTGGGTGCACAAGTTCTAGACTTGGAAGCAATCGCCGTTCATAAAGGGTCAGTACTTGGCAATATTCCTAACTCACCACAACCCAGTCAAAAGAAATTCGAAACACAACTTGTAGAAGCACTAGAGAGATTTGATACTTCGAAAGTGGTTTTTGTCGAGGCAGAAAGTCGCAAAATTGGCACATTGCATGTTCCAGACATTTTGCTAGAACAAATGCGTAGTAGCCCCTGCATCAAAATCAACGCCACAATAGAAGCTCGCGTCAATTATTTAATCCATGACTACGCTTACTTCATTAATGAACCATCTAATTTAGTCAGCACCCTGGATTTTCTAAAAGAATTACACAGTAAAGAAAAATTAGAGCACTGGAAAACATTGGCCAAAGAATCACAATGGCCATTATTAGTTCAAGAACTGTTAGAGCAACACTACGATGCACTTTATCGCCGTTCACAAAATTCAAATTATGTGAACTATGAAAAAGCTACCAACTACAACACCGCAGACTTATCTGCTCATGGAATCGATATCCTAGCCAAGCAAATATTGATAGAAAGCCCTCATGCATAAAACAGTTCTTCACGAATCAGCCCACCCACCAATTAGCTGGGAGGAAGGTGACGTGACCTATGCGTGCCGCTGGCGCTCTGAAAAGGGAGCTCCTCCACCCAAAAAACTCATCATTGCCGATGACACCCTCACTGCGGATGAAGCTTATCGGGTAGCCTGCGAAGGTACAGGAATTATTTGGCGTGGCGACTATCAAAATGCCAAACAGTTATTGCAAGCAATGTCTCGCAGAGCTGATAAACCATCCAAGAAAAGTATTCGTAATCAAAAATCTACCAAGAAACAACAAGAAGGTTTGATTCCTCTGGCTAAACCTATGTCAGAGATTTTTCATAAGCACCGCCTAACTCAATCTCAAAGAAGTCGCACTCTGGGCATGCTACTAATTCAAGTTAACCCCGATCACAGCATTCCATTACGCAGAGCTCAAGATGTGAGCCAAGCTTGCTTGGCAGTTTATGGCGAGGTCACCGAACCCTATGTGATGTCATTGCGCGATCTTTTAGGATTTATTGGTTCACTAGAGTGGCGCAAGAATGGTATGGCATTAGATGCCATTAAAGATTTAGGGGATGGACGCATACATCCTCACTACGGTGTATTTGCACCAGTTCGCTCTGAATACATCGGCCTATTAGAAAAAGCGCCCTTCCCTGAATTATTGAGTAAACAATCTGTGGCATTTGATATTGGTACTGGTACTGGTGTTTTAGCTGCCGTCTTAGCCAAACGCGGCATTCAGAAAATTATTGCTACCGATCAAGATGAGCGTGCGATTGAGTGTGCCGCTGAAAATATTGAAGGTTTAGGCATTGGCAAGCAAGTGAAATTAGCACAAACAAATCTATTTCCAGATAGTCAAGCAGCCCTAATTGTTTGTAATCCACCATGGGTTCCAGCAAGACCTAGCTCACCAATTGAATACGCGGTATACGACCCAGATAGCCAAATGCTCAAAGGGTTTTTGAATGGTCTTAAAGAACACTTATTACCCGGCGGTGAAGGCTGGTTAATTTTGTCTGACTTGGCTGAGCATTTGGGGCTTCGTACCCGCGCAGAACTTCTTGCATGGATCGAGGCAGCAGGATTAAAGGTTCTTGGACGCAATGATGTTAGACCGACTCATGCAAAAGCATTGGATAAAGAGGATCCGCTATATCGAGCCAGGGCAGCCGAGGTAACTTCTTTGTGGCGCTTAGGGGCTGCATAAATTAAGTGATTGCTACCTAGTAGTGCTCTTAAGAAAAAAGCCTCATCCTAGGATGAGGCTTTTTAGTTGGTGGAGCCGGCGGGGATCGAACCCGCGTCCGCAAATCCTCCACATGGAGTTCTACATACTTAGTTGTGTCATTTGATTTAACCAATCTGTCACGGACCAACACGTTACACACTGGCGATTCGTTTAATTTTCGAGCTGCACATCACGACACTATGCAACCTTATCTCTTGTAAATGACCCTGATGTAGCTTGCGCTACCTGACCCAAGAGAGAATCAGTTCAGGGGCTGCAGCAATTAAGCTGCTAGTGCGTAACGTTCGTCGTTAGCAGTTATTACATTCCCATTGTTTTACGAGATGACGGGTCCTCGGTATGCCCTCAATGCTTTGTAATCCACGTCGAAACCATGTCGGCCCCGATATACGCATATCAGTAGTTCTATTTTATTCTCTTTAGCGAATTGATGTCGAATTAGTTATTAAACTCCTCAATCACCGCCTCTTCTGGGTCTTTGGCATCTTTACAACTTTCTAATAGATCGCGCCACGTCTCCAGCTCAGGCTGACCGGGCTTTCTTTTGCCAAAAATCAAGGCAATCACATCCCCCTGCTCGTCTAAGATTTCTAACGAACTAACCACGCCATCTTTAGTTGGTTTACGTACCAGCCAGACTTTATGAATATCGGTCAGACGCAAATGCAAATTAAAGTCTTGATCAAGTACATTTAACCAACCTTTGGCATCAAGGACACGCTTAATTGGTCCGGTATGAATTTGTATAGCACCACGATTACCCACAAATATCATGATTGGAACATTTAAATGCGCAGCAGAATTTAACAAAAGACCTACCGCATCTCTAGGTAATGGCTCAGCGTAGTGCTGTCCAATTAATTCAAAAGCTTGCAAACGATTTAAGTGATATTTTTTTAATAATTCAAAAAAATCATGGGTATCTAGCAAGTTAGCCCAATCATTTTTAAATGAATCAAAATCAAATGCTTCAGAAAGCCTCAACTCATCGGTTAATGGCTTAGACAACTCCTGCACCTGAACACCAGGCTCTTGATTAGAGTCTGCCCATGCGTTAATCATTTGCTCGAATGCTTCATGACAACTGTCAGGTAATAAAAAAACTTTATGCACGGCTTGCCCACACTCATCAAAGAATTGCACGCTTCGCTGCAATGAGTCGCCCTTACCCTCTTCAAATATGTAAGCTAATTCCCAATGCTTATAGAACAGCCTCAGATCAATTTTTTCAGACATCACCAAACCAATATCTCCTTGCGTAGAGATATTTTGATAAGTCCCAATTTTTTCGTGAACACCATACTCATTTCTGGTTAACGCCATCACTTCGCCAAATTGCTCAATGAATTGAATGAGCTCTGGCCATGATTTTCTTAATCTAACTGCCCTAGCTAAATTGGGGGATGACTGCATAGCATCTAACTTTGATACGCCGACATGAGCATCAACCAATTCAGCTTCAGTCATTTGTAGAAAGTTAGCAATATCACGATGCCTCATTTTTTTATCGATTCTTAACGAGGCAAAGCTTTTTCGAATGTCATTAACGGTACCGCACATACGCCCTCCTATAAAAATAGGCACTGGCTTGCGAACTAGATACGAGCTGGCTTGTGCTAAGTGAGTGAAAAATGCAACTCACATATTACATGAGAATGATTCTCAACAAGTAACTATGTTGATCATGTGGTCAATTAAGATACATTGTTCTAGGATAGATACATGAAAAAACAATTTACTCACCCAACAATAAATATGCCCCATCAACGTTATCAAGGTTATTGCGAAACGCCTTGGGGTATTGCCTTGCTTGAGCACCACGATCAAACCATCTATCGCTTTGAATTTACCTCTAAACGTGAAATCAAGATTGATAACAATAGTCAGGCGGTTTGCGATGCATTGATCAGTAAGCCCAAAAAATTTCATCTTGCTCCAGAGGGCACAGCCTTTCAACGTTCTGTGTGGGCTGCCTTACAAAAGATCCCTCTAGGTACGATGTGTAGCTACTTGGATGTGGCCAAAATGATAGGCAAACCTAAAAGCGTACGAGCAGTTGCCAATGCAATTGGCGCTAATCCTATTTGTGTTTTCATCCCATGCCATCGAGTGATTAAAAGTGATGGCACGCTTGGGGGCTTTAGCAGTGGCATCTCTATTAAAAAGAAGCTACTACTTCAAGAAGGCATTAATCCACCCAGTGAGGGTCCTTCATATGAATAGCCATCAGAGTTCTGACAAACAAACCAAGAATTAATACCGTTGTAAAACACAACGATACGTAAGCAATATAAATAGCAGCAGGAACAAATAATGCGTAGTTAAAAGTCGCCACTGTCATAGCTGCCGATGGGAATGAATAAGCCCACCAAGACATGAAAAAAGGTAGCTTTGCAAAACGTGTGAATTGCGTGATTAAGAAAAAAGTAAAGAAAAAAGCAATGCCCATCAAGATGTGCCCAAATGGATCTAGTACTTGATCAGGAGTTAGTTTTGTTAGCGCCACCCAAGAAGAAAACGCCACCGTCGGAGGCGCCAAGAAAATGGCAATGGTTGGTTTTAAACGATCGGGTAGCGGGGGCTGCACAAACATCAAACGGTACATCACCAACGATAATAGAACCACCCAAAAGATAAGGCCCACAGAAAAGAACATCCAAGAGACTTCTATAAAGCCCAACTTAACCCCTGCCAAAGGCACCACCACGTTACCAACTGCCGGAATAAACCAAACAGGACAAGCATGGGCAGCCTGCAAGTTCTCACGATGAACCCAAGCATTTAAAACAGCTAACATCGCAAATAGGTGAAATGTAGCGCCAATTACCCAAACAACTTGAGCCACCTGCTCTGAATATGGGAAAGCGACTGCCGCCAACAAACAAATACCCACTGAGATAGCGCCAAAGAAAGATGATTTAACCGGATGATTCCACTCCTCCATCACCTTCTCTGGACTTTGAATTAACTTACGCAGCAAACCCAACATCAAAACAATAAAAACAGTCGCTGCCAATAACCCAAAAGCTTGTGCAAAATTCTGCGCGTAACCCAGATTGCTTGCATGCGCAAATTTTGTCCATGATAGAGAAAGGCCCGATAAACCCATCACCATGGCAAAAGCGGATACAGGTGGAGCAGCTAAGAATGTTCGCATATTGATTTAGATTAATGTCGTTAATTAAATAAATACCATAAGTAATAGAAATAACATGTCTTAGCAATCATAATAGGAATATGAAACCAACGTTACTGAGCTTCACGAGCCTCCTTATCTACTTGGGTCTTGTTTTGTCGCCCTTGGGCATCAGCACCCACTTAGGCTTACCCAATAGACCATGGATGGATCAAGTCTCAAGCAACTTAGGAATGCTGGCATTCAACATCATTCTTTTAGAGTTTTTGAGCACAGGACGAATCAAGATCATTTCTAAGTTGCTCGGCATTGATTGGGTATTACAAGTTCATCAACTGTTTGCCAGAACTGCTGTTTTGTTATTAGTGGTTCATCCGTTCATGTATAGCTTGCCAGGTAGACCTGCTTACTCGCCAGGACCTGCCAATGAATCTTATCTGGGTTTGAGCTCCAACTCATTTATTAGCGGCCTGGTTGGCTTGATTATTTTGGGAATGATGGTTGGCTTGGCAATCACCAGAAACAAATCTGAGAGCAAATACGAAACTTGGCGTGCAACGCACGCCATCATGGCTATTGCCGTTGCTTTATTAGGTTTTCATCACACCATTCACGCTGGCAGATTTGCCCAAGAGCCAAGTATGCATTTGTACTGGCAAGTTGCGCTAGGGTTAGCCATGCTAAGTATTGCTTGGGTTTATCTTGTCAGACCCATGATCCAGTCAATGAATGCCTACCAAGTTGTATCCATCAAAGAAAAGTCTCACCACATTTGGGAACTTGTGATTCAACATGGTCGCAACAAAATAGCCTCATATAAGGCTGGTCAATTTGCCTGGTTAAAAATAGGCAGCGCTGCACCGCTCTACGAAAATCCTTTTTCAATTGCCTCATGTTCTGACGGTCAGTCATCACAGATGACGTTTTTAATCAAAGATGTTGGCGACTTCACTCACCAAGTGACAGAGTTGAAAGTTGGCGACAAGATCTATGTCGATGCCCCCTATGGCAACTTTGGGCATGATATTTTTTCTAGTCAACCTAATGAAATTGTTTTAATTGCGGGCGGTGTTGGCATTGCACCAATTGCGAGCTTACTAGGAAAGATGGCCGAGAACGAGCAAGGCAGATTTACTGACAAGAAGATCATTTTGATCTATGGCAATCGCATCACAGAACAAATTATCGATATCCATCAAATGGTGAACCTCAACTCACTTAAACAGTTTGAATTGATTCACGTCATCACAGAACCAGATGCCTCATGGAAAGGTCTAATAGGTGTACTAGATAAAACTTCACTAGAAAAAATTCTGAAGTCTTCTGACATCAATATCAATACTGCTCAATATTTTGTGTGTGGCCCCGCTGTGATGATTGATAGTGTTGAAAACGCCTTAGCTGAGTTAGGCGTGAGCTTAGGTCAAATTGATTCAGAGAAGTTTCAATATAACTTTGGTCAGAAAAATGCCAGAAATAGACTAAGTCTTGCGAGTTGGTTGGCAGCAACCGGCGCTTTAATTGCAAGCGCCATTTACTGGGTCAATCGTTAAGCTTCAGAACGTTTTAACAAATCTTCCCAGCGGGTCATCAAGGTCATTAAATCTTCCTCAATATCTTTGAGGCGATCTTGCAACACAATGACTTGCTGAGGCTGATTTTTGTACAACTCAGCATCACCTAATTTTTCACCAATGCTGGCCTGCTCTTTTTCTAGAAGATCAATTTGACCAGGAATGTTCTCTAATTCTTGACGCTCTTTGCTATTGAGCTTTTGCACATTTGATTTTGCCGGTTTAGGCGCTTGCTTTTGAGGTTCAGAAACCTCTACTTTTATAGCTTTAACTGGCTCAATAAGGTTGGATTGATTTTTGTAGTCTTCGCTGCGCTTTTTCTGAATCTTCCAATCCTCGTAACCACCCTCATACTCGCGCCAAAATCCATCACCTTCATAAGCGATGATGCTAGTCACGACGTTATCCAAGAATGCTCTATCGTGGCTCACCAAGAAAACAGTGCCTTTGTAATCTTGAAGCAGTTGCTCTAACAACTCCAAAGTATCTATATCCAAATCGTTGGTTGGCTCATCGAGCACCAGAACATTAGCCGGTCTTGCAAATAATCTAGCTAACAACAAACGATTGCGCTCACCACCAGATAAGGTGCTCACTGGTGAAGCTGCTCGCTCAGGAGCAAATAAAAAGTCATTTAAGTAACTTTTAACGTGTTTACGATTGCCGTTGATTTCAATCCATTCACTACCAGGGCTGATGTAGTCCTCTAGAGTTGCATTCAGGTCCAAACCCTCACGCATCTGATCAAAGTAAGCCACATCAATTTGCGAGCCCATCGTAGCCGTTCCAGCATCAGGCGTAATGACCCCTAATATAAGTTTGAGCAAGGTGGTTTTACCAGCACCATTAGGGCCCAACAAGCCGACCTTGTCGCCACGCAAAATGGTGGCAGTAAAGTCTTTAACAATCGGTCTGTCATAAGCTTTGCTGACATTCTCAAGATCAGCCACAATTTTTCCGCTGCGATTGCCCGAGGCTACCGATAGCTTGATTTGACCCATCGCGTTTCTGCGTTCGGCACGCATCTCACGAAGTTTTTCTAAACGAGCTATACGACTCACACTACGTGTTCTTCGAGCCTCCACTCCCTTTCGAATCCAAATTTCTTCTTGAGCTAATAGTTTGTCAGCGCGAGCATTAGCTAACGCTTCTGATGCCAGCTCTTGCTCTTTGAGCAGCTCATAAGCTGTGAAATTACCTGGATACGTTCTCAAAATACCTCGGTCCAATTCGACAATCTGCGTACTCACTGCATCTAAGAAGGCTCTGTCGTGGGTAATTAAAACAACAGAACCTTTAAAAGCTTTGAGCAACTCCTCTAGCCAAGTAATCGAGTCCAAATCCAAATGGTTAGTCGGCTCATCTAAAAATAAGACATCAGGCACCGCCACCAAGGCTTGAGCCAAAGCCACACGCTTGCGGTTACCGCCTGACAAAGAACCAATTTTGATCTCGGGATTTAAATGAAGTCGGTTTAAAGTTTCATGAACACGTTGCTCCCAATTCCAGCCACTCATGGCTTCCAACTGAGACTGAATCTGATCCAAACGATGATGAGAATCATCATTCCACTCAGCAACGCTGAGCTCTTCATACTCTTCCCGTAGAGCCTTTACAACCGCCACCCCTTCAGAAACAGCATGAAATACAGTTTCTTCGGGATCAAAAATCGGCTCCTGGGCTACATACGCCATGCGCAAACCTTGTTGATACTGCAAGGTTCCATCATCAAGCTTCTCTAAACCCGCTAAAATTTTTAAGAGAGATGATTTACCGGTGCCATTACGCCCAATCAAGCCCACTCTTTCACCGGGTTCCAGTGAAAAATTGGTGTTTGCTAGTAGATCAACGTGGCCAAAAGCCAGTTTTGCATCATTTAGAACAATTAAAGCCATAATGACATTATCGCGGTTGAATTAAAAAAGAGAGAAAAACGATGCATGGAGTAGATTTCATTAAAGACTTGGCCGTCATTATGTTGGTTGCCGGCGTTGTCACAGTGATCTTCCATTACCTCAAACAACCGGTAGTTCTTGGTTACATCATTGCGGGCCTTATTATCGGCCCATACACCTCCGCTGTGCCATTTATTTCTGATGAAAAAACTATTCGTACATTAGGAGAGCTCGGCGTAGTGTTTCTGATGTTTGGCTTAGGTCTTGAATTTAGTCTTCGCAAACTAGCAAAAGTTGGTGCCACAGCCTTTGTGGCGGCGACCGCTCAAATCATTGTGTTGATTTGGGTAGGCTATGAAATCGGCCGCTTCTTTAACTGGACACCGATGGATTCGATTTTCTTGGGTGCCATGATGGCCATCTCTTCAACCACCATCACCGTCAAAGCACTTGAAGAGCTTGGTCTTAAGAAAGAGAAGTTTGCCAATTTAATTTATGGCATTTTGATTGTTGAAGATATTTTGGCAATTAGCCTGATTGTGATGCTCACAGGTATTGCCACCACAGGACAACTAGAAGCGATTGATGCAGCCATGACAGTGGGCGAGCTAATCCTTTTTATGACCGTGTCTCTAGCGGTGGGTATTTTATTAGTACCTCGCTTACTTAATTTAGTGGCAAAGTTTCATCGTAAAGAAATGCTGCTAGTCACGGTATTAGGTCTTTGCTTCGGCTTTTGCTTACTTGTCATGAAAATGGAATACAGCGTGGCTCTTGGCGCCTTCTTGGTGGGCGCAATGATGGCAGAGTCACGTCATATACATACGATTGAAAAATTAATTGAGCCCGTGAAAGATATGTTCATTGCAATTTTCTTCGTAACCATCGGCCTCTTGCTAGACCCCAGCGTTATTTGGAAATACGCCTTACCAATTAGCTTAATCAGCTTTGCCGTGATTGTGGGCAAAGTGATCACTTGTAGCATGGGCACATTCATCACCGGTCACGACGGCATCACATCTATGCGCGTTGGCATGGGTAAGGCTCAGATTGGTGAATTTTCATTCATCATCGCCTCACTGGGCTTGGCACTCAACGTAACAAGCGACTTCCTATACCCCATCGTGGTGGCTGTATCAACAATTACAACTTTATTTACACCCTATTTAATTAAGGGGTCAGACCCCTTTAGCCAGTGGATGGGTGCACGCATACCAAGCCCAGTTAAAAATGTATTTGTTCAATACTCAGAATGGATGAGCGAGATTCGCTCAGATAATCAACTACGCAGCGACTTAAGACCATTTGTCAGAAGAATTAGCTTTCATGTATTTGTAAATACTTGTGTGGTGATCGCCCTATTCTTGTCAGCCACCAAGTTATTTACCTTCATTAACGAATATGTAGACACAGGCCATCTAACTTGGTTCACCGAAACCTATCAACAAGCTGCCATGTGGGGCATGAGTCTATTGCTATCTGCTCCGTTCATGTTTGCCATCTACAGAAAACTAGAAGCATTAGGCTTATTGCTCGCTGATGTTCGCAGCAACTCAGGAAATTACTCAGAGAGTGATCGTGCTGCGATTCATCAACTGTTTGCCCAAATGATGCCTGTATTGGCAATCATTGCACTTTTATTATTAGTCTCAGCACTGAGCTCTAGCATCTTGCCACCAGTGGGCATGCTATTTATTTTGGCGATATTCATGAGTACGGTGATTTATCTACTTCGCAAGCAGTTAGTCAAAATCCACGCCAAGCTACAAATTGCTCTGACTGAATCATTTAAAGAGAATAGCCAATAAGTAAGCGATAATCTGTCTGTGGAAAAAGTACGCATTTCAAAATTGATGTCAGAGCAAGGTATTTGCTCAAGACGAGAAGCTGATAACTATATTGAGCAAGGCTTGGTATTGGTCGACGGCGAAGTTGTTAGCGAATTAGGCGCTCGCGCTTACCCTCATCAAAAAATTGAACTAAAAAAAGCCGCGATTGCTCAACAAGCACGGCGCTACACGATTATTTTGAATAAGCCAGTTGGATATATCTCTCACTTTGATGAAGATCGAGAGTACCAACCAGCCGCATCCCTGATCACCCCTGAAAATCAATTTGTTCATCAACTGTCTGCCAACCTACCAGGCAAGTTCAATACACGTGGCTTAGCTCCTGCTGGTCGCCTAGACATTGATTCAAGCGGTCTTTTGGTGTTAACTCAAGATGGTCGCATTGCTAAATTGTTGATTGGCGAAAATAGCCCCATTGAAAAAGAATATCTAGTGCGCGTTGAAGGCAACATTGCCCCTGATGGTTTACGACTACTCAACCATGGTCTCAAATTAGACGGC
>ERZ650311.41-NODE-41-length-82091-cov-15.991162_pt1 | contig 82091 bp, 72 predicted proteins | sample MGYA00376247_ERZ650311 | MGnify/ENA primary metagenome ERZ650311 (study PRJEB26733, sample SAMN07839324) | wastewater metagenome | biome: small river; feature: stream; material: water | place: USA: North Carolina | collected 2016-07-28 ... | reverse complement strand
CGTGAGCTGGGTTTAAAACGTCGTGAGACAGTTTGGTCCCTATCTGCCGTGGGCGCTGGATATTTGAGGGGGCCTGCTCCTAGTACGAGAGGACCGGAGTGGACGAATCTCTGGTGTACCGGTTGTGACGCCAGTCGCATCGCCGGGTAGCTAAATTCGGAAGAGATAACCGCTGAAAGCATCTAAGCGGGAAACTCGCCTCAAGATGAGATATCCCTGGGATCTCGAATCCCCTAAAGGGTCGTTGAAGACCACGACGTTGATAGGCGGGGTGTGGAAGCGCAGTAATGCGTTAAGCTAACCCGTACTAATTGCCCGTGAGGCTTGATCCTATAACCTTGCAAAGCCCGCAAGTAAAAAACAGGCGAACTCGTAAAAAATCCAATCACACACCCAAACACCCAAACCCCACTTCTTCCCCTTTGACGTTTGCCAACCCGCAAACGGCACAAGTTACAGTCTGACGACCATAGCGCTTTGGTCCCACCCCTTCCCATCCCGAACAGGACCGTGAAACAAGGCCGCGCCAATGATAGTGCACACTCCGTGCGTGAAAGTAGGTCATCGTCAGACTTACCCCATTCCCTCACCCCCTCAGGCTACGCGCCTCAGGGGGTGAGATCGTTTAATCAAACGATTTCATTCGCCACATAACTCGAATGCGCTGGCAAAATTGGGCTGCCGTTCTAGGGGCTTCTCTTCTCCTCCATGTCGTTATCTTTTGGCCGTTGCCTGACATGCAGTTGAACGGCTTCAGTCGGCCCGTTTTGTTGGCGAGAATTGTTCCGGTCGAGGTCCCTTCCGCGAGGGAGGATCCGCCTGTTTTAGAAGACACGCGTGCTCACCCCTCGTTGCAAAGGGACGATGCCGGAGTTGTCCAAATGGATAAGCGAGGCGGGGGCAGTCTGCGTGCAGCTGGCCGTGGCCAAGAAATTGAGCGGGCATCTCCAAAGAATCGGCATAAAGCGGAGATAGCCAATGCCGATCAGAGTTCAGACGGGCTGGCAAATCTGCCAGTCCCTACCGAACTACCGAGCGGTACGAATGTGAGCTCGTCGGAACAGGGCTCACTTGCCAGATATCGGCTTGCTTTGGCTGCTGCGGCGATCCGAATGCAGTCGGCTGTAAAGCTGGACATGGGCGGACGCGGCGGTACTGTCGTGCTTGAAGTGAGCCGGTTTGGAGAAAATACAAGGCCGCGAGTGACGCTTTCTCAGTCCAGTGGCGTCGAATTGCTCGACGCCGAAGCCGTGGCTTTGTTGTCACGTGCGGTGGAGCTTGTTCCCTTGTCGGTGTTAGGGCCGGTTTCCAATGTGTCGTTACGGCTGCCAGTCGTGTTTGAGGCGACGGAGCCGTGATGCCTGTTAAGCGAACTGCGAACCGGTCGCCCGGTTCAACGTGCGAGTCGTCCCTAACGCGAGTGCTGAGCGGCAGGCGCTATGCTCCTCGCCGCACCGAGGCCGACAGGGTCTCGCCGTTGCAGTACAGCCTAAACCAGCAAGAGTCGAAGATTGCTCTTCGACTCTTGCTGGTGCTTCCAAAGGAATCGGCGCGAGTCGCGTAGGTCAAGCCACGCAACCAGACAGGCTCTCCGGCCTGCCAAGCCTGAAACTGCCACGACTTACCTACAGTAGGCCGCATGAGGCGGTACCGGGAAGGCGGGGTGCTGCTTGTCTATCCAAGCCCGCTTCACCGTAGCTCCTTCGCGAAATCGGTCGCCACTTTTTTGCGATTCCCAGTTCCATTTCTATTCGCGCAATCGGAACCGCCTCATCTGCTCAGTTGTGATCTGCCGTGCGCAAACCGGATTCCGCGTGTCTGCCTTTGCCGCCTTGGCACTGGAGCGTTGCGCTTGTTCGGCCGGCTCCAGTTCCTCGGCGACGTCGTCGATGCTGAGCGGGAGACGCTTAGCTGTTCTTCCAGCCGCCTCCTAGTGCCTTGAACAGCTCTACCGTGGCACTCAGTCTGGCTTGGCGGTTCTGGACCCAGGCGAGGGTGGCGTCGTTGGCGGTGCGCTGGGCCGTGAGCACGTCCAAATAGGGCGAGTAGCCGCCGTCGTAGCGGACCTGGGCCAGTTGAAGGGCGCGCTTGGCGGCCTTCATGGCATTGGTGTACGCGTCTTCGGTTTCGCCGCTCTGGCGGACTTTGACCAGCGCGTCGTTCACTTCGCGAAATGCGGTGTAGGCCGCCTTGCGATAGCTTTCCAGGCTTTGCTTCTGCTGAGCGGTGACTTGATCCACCTGGGCGCGCAGGCGACCCCCTTCAAAGATCGGCTGCGTGATGCCGGCGCCCAGTGACCAGATTGCCGACGGGGCGCTGAACAACTGGGACAGATCCTTGCTTTCGCGTCCGAAATTGCCGGTGAGCGTGATGCTCGGGAAGAGGGCCGCCTTGGCGACGCCGATCTTTGCGTTGGCGGAAATCAGGTCGGTTTCGGCTTGACGCACATCGGGACGGGCTTCGAGGAGCGTCGAGGGCAGACCGGCGGGCGGCGCCGGCGGCAACGGCAGGTTGCGCAGATCGCCCGCGGGAATCTGGAGGCCGGGTTGGCCGACCAGCAGGCCGATGAGGTTTTCCGAGAGGGCGCGCGACTTCTCCAGTTCCAGCAGCGCGGCGGTGTAGGTCGCAAGCGCGCCTTCGGCCTGCTGTACGTCCAGTTGCGACGCGATGCCGCCTTCGAAGCGGGTTCGCGTGAGCTGGGCGCTGCGTGCCTGACTGCTGACCGTATCGCTGGTGACGCGCAGTTCTGCATCGATGGCGCGCAGGTTCAAATAGGCTTGCACCACCGCGGAGGCAAGGCTCAGGGACACGGTTTCGCTGGCGTAGCGGGTGCCGAGAGCCTGTGCTTTGGCGGCTTCGGAGGCGCGCCGCAGCTTGCCCCAGACATCGAGTTCGAAGGAGGTGGAGAGACTGAGCCGGGCGCTGCTGCGGGTGATCGGGGCAGTGGACGGAATCGGCGTGGCGTTGGTCTGGCTGATGCGGCTGCGGCTGCCGGCGGCGTCGGCGTTGACTTGCGGCAGCAGCGCGGCATCCACTTGGCGCAGCAAGGCGTCGGCTTCCTCGATGCGCGCGGAGGCGATCCGCGCGTCCGGGCTGCCGGCGAGGGCCTGGGCGACCAGTTCGTCAAGCTTGGCGTCGCCAAACAGGGTCCACCAACTGCTGGCGATGGCGGGGCTGGTGGCGATCGGCGCTGCCGTGTATTGCGCGGGCAGGTTCAGATGCGCCTCCGGGCGGACGTAGTCCGGGCCGATGGCGCAGCCGGCGAGGCTAAGTGCGGCCAGGACGGCGACGGCGACTTTTCCCGGCGAGAAGGGCGCGAGTTGGGAATCGGGGCGGAACATCAAGCCTTCTCCTCGTTGCTGTTGGGGGTTTCGGCGGTGTCGTCGGTGCGGCTGGCCTTGCGGCCGGCAAACCAGCTGAAGAACATGGGGATGAAGATCGTTGCGATGAAGGTGGCGGCCACCATCCCGCCGAACACACCGGTGCCCATGGATTTACGGGCGGCAGCGCCGGCGCCAGAGGCTTTGACCAGCGGAAAGACGCCGAGAATGAAGGCCAGCGAGGTCATGACGATAGGTCGGAAGCGCAGACGCGCGCCCTCCAGGGCAGCTTCCAGCACATGCATCCCTTCGGCCCGTTTCTGGGCGGCAAATTCGACGATCAGAATGGCGTTCTTGGCGGCGAGGCCGATCAGCACCACCAGACCGATCTGGAAGTAGATGTCGTTGGGCATGCCTCGGATCATCACCGCGGCCAGCGCGCCGAAGAGGGCGAAAGGTACGGACATGATCACGGCGAGCGGCAGAGACCACTTTTCGTACTGCGCCGCAAGAATCAGGAAGACCATGATGATGCCGAAACCGAAGGCGACGGCAGAGGTGGTTCCGGTGCGCTTCTCCTGGAAGGCCTGACCGGTCCAGGCGAGTTCATAGCCGGAGGGCAGGGTTTCTTTGGCGACTTCTTCGACGATCTTGATCGCGTCGCCGGTGCTGACCTTAGGAATGGAGTTGCCGAGCACCTTGGCGGCCAGGAAGCCGTTATAGCGTTCGAGCAGTTCCGCTCCGACGACCGACTTGACCTTGATGAGCGTCGAGACGGGCACCATGGCGCCGCCGTTGGTGCGCACGTAAACCTTGCCCAGGTCTTCTGGCTTGGCGCGATAGGCTGCGTCGGCCTGCAGCTGGACCCGGTAGGTGCGTCCATTGAGGTTGAAGTCGTTGACGTACAGCGTGCCCATGGACGACTGCAAGGTTTGATAGACGTCCGAGACCGGAATGTCCATGGACAGGGCCTTGGCTTCGTCGACTTCCACGTAAAGCTGGGGCGAGGTCGGTCGGAAGAAGGTGTTGATGCCCACCAGTTCCGGCCGCTTCTTGAGCCCTTCCACGAACTGCTGGATGACGCCCGCCAGTTTTTCAGGGCTGGCGTCTCCGCGGGACTGAACGTAGACCTCGAAGCCGCCGGCGGCGCCCAGCCCGCGGATTGCCGGCGGGTTGAACACCAGACCGAGGCCGTCCGGCAGCATCATGCCCATGCCGGAGAATTTCTTTGCCAGCGAGTCGGCGTCGGCGGTGCGTTCGCTCCAGTCCTTGAGCGGGATGAACACCGTGCCGGCGTTGGCCTTCTGGCCGCCGCCGACGATGTCGTTGCCGGCGATGACGAAGACCTTGTCCACGGCCGGATCCTGCTTGAGCATGCCCTGGAACTGCTCGCCACTGACGCGGGTGCGTTGCAGGCTGGCGCCGTCCGGCAGCATCAGGGCGCTGATCAGATAGCCCTGGTCCTCGGCCGGCACGAAGCCGCCCGGAACGGCCCGGAACATGAAGATGCTGCCACCCACGATGATGGTGCAGGCCACCGTCCCGATGATGCGGTGGTGGAGGGTCTTGTTCACCATGCCCGTGTAGGAGTTGGTGAAGGCATTGAACAGCCGGTTGAAGGGCCGGAAGATCGCCGGTTCTTCATGTTTGTTCTTTAGCAGCAGGGCGCACAAGGCCGGGGTCAGGGTCAGCGCGACGATGCCCGAGAGCGTGACGGAAATGGCCACGGTAACGGCAAACTGCTGATACAGCTTGCCGGCGATGCCGCCAAGGAAGGCCACCGGAATGAACACCGCGCACAGCACCAGCACGATGGCGACCACCGCGCTCGAGACTTCGCGCATGGCTTCGATGGCTGCCGCACGCGGTGCCATATTCTCTTCCCACATCAGGCGCTCGACGTTTTCGAGCACCACGATGGCGTCGTCCACAACGATACCGATGGCCAGCACCATGGCGAACAGGGTCAGAGTGTTGATGGAAAAGCCAAATACCCACAACCCGGCGAAGGTGCCGATCAGCGACACCGGAACGGCGATCAGCGGAATCAGCGTGGCGCGCCAGTTCTGCAGGAAGACGAACACCACCACCGCCACCAGGATCAGGGCTTCTATCAGCGTGTGCACCACTTCGTTGATCGAGGCTTGGACGAACTTGGTGGTGTCGAAGGGAATCACGTAGTCCATGCCGGAAGGGAACTTCTGCTTCAGCTCTTCCATCCGGGTGCGTACCCGATCGGCCACTTCCAGCGCGTTGGCGCCCGATTGCAGGAAGATGCCGACCCCGACCACGGGTTTGCCGAGCAGGGTGGTGCTGGCGTCGTAGTTCTGGGCGCCGAGCTCCACACGGGCCACGTCCTTGACGCGCAATACGCCATTGGGGCCGGCGGCGCGAACGATGATGTTGCCGAACTCTTCGGGGCTGGTGAGACGCCCCTTGGCGGTGACCGTGTATACCAGTTGCTGGCCGGGCGGGGCCGGCTCCTGACCGATCTTGCCGGCCGCGTTCTGCTTGTTCTGAGCGGCAACGGCGTTGGCGATGTCGGTGCTGGTCACGCCGAGCTGGGCCATGCGATCCGGCTGAAGCCAGAGGCGGATGGAGTAATCCAGGGCGCCGAAGATCTGGGCGTCGCCCACGCCGGGAATACGCTTCAGGTCGTCCAGCACGTTCACCAGCGCGTAGTTGGACAGGAAGAGCGGCGTCCGGCTGCTGTCCGGCGAGGTCAGGGTGGTGACCAGCAGAATGTCGTTGGAGCGTTTCTGCACCGTTACGCCGTACTGGCGGACCACGTCCGGCAGGCGCGGCTCGGCGATCTTGACCCGGTTGTTGACGTTCACCGTGGCCATGTCCACGTTGGTCCCCACTTCGAAGGACGCGGTGATGGTCAGGCTGCCGTTGGAGCCGGCGTTGGAACTGAAATACAGCAGGTTTTCAACCCCGGAGAGCTGTTCCTCGATGGGACCGGCCACCGTTTTAGCGAGGGTTTCGGCGGAGGCGCCGGGATAGGATGCGCTGATGATGACCGTCGGCGGCGTGATTTCCGGGTATTGGGCGATGGGCAGAGACCGCGCCGCCATGAGTCCGGCGATGACGATGACGATGGAGATGACCGACGCGAAAATCGGGCGATTGATGAAAAATCGTGACATGACGGCTCCCTCAGCCCTTGGCCGCAGCCGGTGCCGGCGCAGTGGGTGCAGCCGGTTTGGCGGCGCCCGCGCCCTCGCCGGGCTTGCCCGGCGCCGCGCCCGGACCTTCGCCCGGTGCGTGCGGCGCAATCGGGGCGCCCGGACGGGCCTTCATCAGGTTGTCGACGATCACTTTGTCGCCGGCCTTCAGTCCGCCCAGGATGACCCAGTCGGTGCCGCTCCACTGGCCGGTTTTCACCGGGCGCGGCTCGACTTTGTTGTCGGCACTGGCAAGCATGACGATGGTGCCCTTGTCGGTTTGCACCACCGCGCCCTGGGGCACTTTGAAGACGCCGTCGCGCACCCCGGTAATCAGGCGGGCACGCACAAATTGGCCCGGTAGCAGGCGGCCCTCGGCGTTGGGAAACTCGCCGCGCAACTGCAGGGTGCCAAGCTTGGGATCGATCTGGCTGGCGGAGAAATTGAGCTTGCCGCGGGCGGGGTAAGTGCTGCCGTCGGGCAGAATCAGTTCGACGCCACGGATCGCCTGCGGTTTGAAGTGTCCGTCGGGCATGGCCGCGGAGAGCTCGCTCTCGGCCACCGAGAAACGTACCCAGATCGGATTGACCTGGACCACGGTGGTCAGCAGCGTGCCACTGCCGGAGGCGACGAGAGTGCCTTCGGAAACGGCCGCACGGCCGGTGATGCCGCTGACAGGAGCGGTGACGGTGGCGTAAGAGAGGTTCAGTTCCGCTTGGCGCAGGTTGGCCTGGGCGGCTTGCACGGCGGCGAGGGTGGCGGCGTTGTCGGAAGTGGCGGTGTCGTATTCGCGCTGGCTGATCGCTTGCTGGGCGAGCAGCCCCTTCAGGCGGGTCGCCTCGCGCTGGGTCTGTTCCACGCGGGCCTTGCTCTCGGCCAGCTGCGCCTTGGCCTGGGCGACGGCCACTTCAAGCGGCGCCCGGTCGATCAGGAAGAGCGGCTGGCCGGCCTTCACGGCGGCGCCTTCTTCATAGACGCGTTTCATCAGGATGCCGCCGACGCGTGCACGGACTTCCACTTCCCGTGCACCTTCGGTCTGGGCAACCGCCTCGACGCTGGTTTCGGCGCGCGTCGGCTGCATTTCGAGGACGGTGACCGGCAGTGCGGGCATGCCGCCGGCAGGAGGAGCGCCTGCCGTCTGCTCTTTGCCGGTGCAGCCGGCAAGAAGAACGAGAGAGGCGGCAAGTACTGGCAGAGCGGCACGGGGCGCGAGGGGCAGGTGCGAAGGAAGCGTGTTCAAGATGAACTCCGGGGGCTGGATTTCTGGTTTGTATTGGGGCATAGTTTATACAAACGCGGATGTATGTAAATAGCCCCGCAATTCATTTCCGACTCGAAGAATGCCGAATGGTTCGTAGGACAAAAGAAGACGCTGAAGTCACCCGCCGCCAGATCGTCGAGGCCGCCCGTCGGGTTTTCCTCGAATGCGGCGTTGGCCGCACCAGTCTGGAGAAAGTTGCCCTTGCGGCAGGCGTGACGCGGGGCGCCGTCTATTGGCACTTTAAAAACAAATCCGATCTGTTTTTTGCGATGCGCGAAGAGGCGACGCTGCCGTTTCTCGATCGGGTGATCTTCGACGAAGAGGACGACGATCCGCTTGGCGGTATCGAGCGGGCGCTGCAGGAAATCATCCGCGTCCTCGTCGATCAGCCGCAGACGCGGGAGACGCTCGACATCGTGACCTTCAAGTGCGAGTACGTGGATGAGTTCAGCGGAATGATGAACTGCACGTCTGGCCAGTTCCACTTTCTGCAGCAGCTGATCGACGCTTACGGTCGCGCCGCCCTCAAGAACCAGTTACGAGCCGGAGTCGACCCTGAGGCGCTGGCTTACGACACCTTCCTTTTCGTGTCCGGCCTGGTCCGAAACTGGCTGGCGAGTCCGCCCGTCGAGCGGCTGCATGCGGGCGCCGAGGACTTCATCCGCACCCATATGGCGCTGCGGCGGCGCTGATGCCGCGCGCCTCGCGACGGTCGCGGGGAGCCACTGCCATCTAGGCTTGGGTATACTCGGATACCCTATTTGCGCCCCTCTTGCCCATGTCGAGCCGATCTGCCCCTCTTTTTAGAGCCCTCGTCGGGTTATCGTTTCTGGTCGTGCTCGTTGGGGTGGGGGCGCTTTTCTGGCTGCTTGAATCGAGAGGGATCGCACCGCGAACCCTGGGGCCTTACTTGGAGCGCCGGGCCGAGGGCCATAATCCGCTCATCATTTCGGTCGGGCAGCAACTGAATGCGCTCCTGACAAGGTTGGACCGGGGGCGAGCGCCGGATGCACTGCCAATCGTCCTGTGGGCTGGCGCGGCGGCTACGCCGGATCAGAAAGCTGCCGCTACAACAGTGTTGGTCGGTACGCCGGAACAACTTGTCGACGCAATTCAGCAGGCACGGCCGGGCGATGTGATATCCCTTCTGCCTGGTACATACCTCTTCGACAGCGAATCTATTCCCGTCACCCAGCCGGGTCGGGCGGACGCTCCGATCACTGTGCGTGCGGCGCAGGCCGGTACGGTCTTCCTTGAGTTCAATATGCTGGAAGGCTTCCACGTGCGTGCGCCGTGGTGGATTTTTGAAAATCTGCACATCCGCGGGGTGTGCCCCGAGCATTCGAGTTGCGAGCATGCCTTTCACGTTGTGGGGGAGGCGAGTCACTTCGTCGCCCGCAACAACACCCTGGTCGACTTCAACGCCCATTTCAAGATAAACGGGGAAGGCGCGCAGCCCGATAACGGGCTTATTGCGGATAACACCATCGTCAACAATTCTGTCCGAAGGACCTCCAATCCGGTGACGTCGATCGATCTGGTGGGTGCTAGCAACTGGGTGATCCGGGGTAACCTGATCCGCGATTTCATCAAGGGCGACGGTGACCAGACAAGCTACGGCGGCTTTGCCAAGGGGGCCGGCAAAGACAATCGTTTCATCGCCAATACCGTACTGTGCGAATACACGCTGCGCGGCGTGCCAGGCCGCCGCGTTGGACTGTCGCTGGGCGGGGGCGGGACCAATGCTGCCTCCTGTCGGGATGGGCGTTGCATTGTCGAGCAGGAAGGGGGCGTACTTGAGTCCAACCTGATCGCCTACTGTTCCGACGACGGGATTTATCTCAACCGGGCATCGCAAAGCGTCATTCGGTATAACAGCCTGATCGATACTGCTGGAATTCTGCTCCATTTTGCGGAAACTTCCGCCGATCTGGATGGCAACCTGGTGGACGGGCCGGTGTCAGTCCGGGGGGGCGGGATCATGCGGGATCACGGCAATGTGTTCACCCGGGTCAGCAAGCTCTACCTGGGATGGCACCCCGTGAGGAGTTTGTTTGAGGATGCTGGCATGTTCGATCTGTCCTGGAAGAAGTCCCCACCGCTTCAGGATAAATCTGAGGTCAAAGTGGCGGATTTGTGCGCGAGTTCGCGTCCGGCAACACCGCGCTTCGGCGCCTTCGAAGACTTCCAGGCTTGCCTGGGCAAGCGCTGAGGGGTTGCCATCGGGCACGGCGACGCGCTCCCGTCCGCCGATCCAGGCGTCTTTGTCCTCGGCCGCTTGACCCGCGCGTGCCTGCGCCGCAGCATGGCGGCTCCGATCACGTCTTCCCGACTCATGGCGCCCACCTCCGCCGAACCTGTTCCGTCCCTGCGCGCCCGGCCGATCCGCGCCTGCCTGCTGGCTACGCGGCCGGCCTTTCTCTGCGTCACGCTGGTGGCCTGCCTGATCGGCCTGGCCGTCGCCCACGGCAGCGGCCTTGCCATCGACCCGGCCAAGGCGGCGCTGACCCTCTTTTTCGCCCTCGTCGCCCACGCCGGCATCAACGTGCTCAACGATTACCACGATGCCCGCAGCGGCGCCGACGCCGCCAATGTCGAGCGGATCTTCCCATTCACCGGCGGCAGCCGCTTCATCCAGAACGGCGTGCTCTCCGAAGCCGAAACCGGCCGCCTTGGCTACGCCCTCATCGCGCTGGTGGTGCCGGCCGGACTTTGGCTCACCCTGCAATCGGCGTCCGGCCTGCTGGCGATCGGCCTTGCCGGGCTCTTTCTCGGCTGGGCTTACACCGCGCCGCCCTTGACGCTGGTGGCCCGCGGGCTGGGCGAGGCGGCGGTGGCCGCGGGGTGGCTGATCGTCGTGGTCGGAGCCGACTTCGTCCAGCGCGGAGCCTTTTCGGCGATGCCCGTCGTCGCGGGGCTGTCGTATGCCTTGCTGGTTGCGGCGATTCTGTTCATCAACGAATTTCCCGACCGCCGCAGCGACGAAGTCGCCGGCAAGCGCACGCTGGTGGTGCGCCTCGGTCCGGACAGCGCCAAGTGGGTTTACCTGGGCCTGGTGCTGGCGGCGTATGGCTGGCTGGTGCTGATGGTCGGGCGCGACCGCCTGCCGCAAGGCGCCGCGGCCGCCGCGCTGACGCTGATCCTCTCCTTCCGCGCCGCCCGCTATCTGATGGCCCACGCCGCCGAGCCATCCGAACTGGCGCCGGCCCTTAAACTGACCATCGCCGCCGCCAACCTGCATGGCCTCGTCCTTGCCGCCACGCTGGCGTTCGGACGCTGGCCGGGAGTCGTTTCATGAGTTTTGCCCCCGCTTTTGCCGCCGCCGACATCCATGCCGTCATCTTCGACATGGACGGCCTGCTGCTCGACAGCGAGCGGGTTGCGCTCGCCACCGTCGCCGAGGCCGCCGCCGAACTGGGCGTCGAATGGCGCTACGAAGTCGGGCTGGCCTTGGTCGGTCTCAATTCGAAGGACGGCCCGGCGGTCATCCGCCGGCACCTGGGCGACGATTATCCCGTCGTCGAGCTCTACGACGCCTTCGGTCGAATCTACGAAACCGCCATCGCCGAAGGCCGCATACCGCTCAAGGGCGGCGCCGTCGAACTGTTCGACGAACTCGACGCGCGGGCGCTCCGGCGGGTCGTCGCCACCTCCACCCGCCGCTCCCGCGCCGAACCCAAGCTGGCCGCGGTCGGCCTGCTGGCGCGGGTGCATGGCATGGTCTGCGGCGACGAAGTGGCCCGCGGCAAACCGGCGCCGGACATCTTCATCGCCGCTGCCGCGCGTCTCGGCGTGCCGCCGGCGAACTGTCTGGTGCTCGAAGACTCCAACGCCGGCGTGCGCGGTGCGCTGGCGGCCGGAGCCCGCGTGGTCATGGTGCCCGACCTGCTGCAGCCCGACGACGACGTGCAAGCGGCCGGCGTGCCGCTGGCCGCCAGTCTCCACGACATCGCCCGATTCTTTGCCGGGAGAGATCGATGAAACGCCTTGCGCTGCTCGCCCTGTCAGCCGCCCTGTTCGCTGCGCCGGCCGCCGCCCAGGATGCCGCGACCGGCCTCGGCTCGACCGCCTTCTGCCCGTTTGCGCTGCCCCCTGAAAACGGCACCCAGCGCTCCATCAACCTGGGCATCGTCCAGTACATCGACGTGCGCGCCGACGAGGTGAAGATCGCCTTTGGCGGCGGCAACCTCGGCAGTGGCCACGAAGCCCGCATCCCCGTCAAAAGCCGCGACGAAGCAGACGCCGTGCTCGCCCGCCTGCGCCAGACGGCCGCCCGTTGCGCCCAACCCACCTCAGGAGGCAAACCATGAAACTCGTCGGCATGCTCGATTCGCCCTTCGTTCGTCGCAGCTTCATCACCGCGCGGATGCTCGGCATCCCCTTCGAACACCAATCCTTGTCGGTCTTCCGCAACATCCCCGAATTCAGCACCATCAACCCGCTGCTCAAGGCGCCCACCCTGGTGCTCGACGACGGCGAAGTGATGGTGGACAGCAGCCAGATCATCGCCTGGTTCGAGCGCATCGCCCCCGGCGGTCAAAGTCTCATGCCGACCGACGCCGATGCCTGCCGGCGCTGCCTGCAACTCGTCGGTTTCGGTCTCGCCGCCGCCGAGAAGAGCGTCCACCGCTACTACGAAACCAGCGTGCGCCCCCACGATGCGCGCTGGCCCGAGTGGATCGAGCGGTCCGAAGCGCAGATCCGCAACACCTACGCGCTCATCGAGCAGCACGTCGGCGACACCGATTGGCTATGCGGCGCCAAGCCGACCCAGGCCGACATCACCGTCGCCGTGGCCTGGCGTTTCACCCGCTTCACCTTGCCGGGCCTCGCGGACGACAGCGATTACCCGCATCTGGCCGCCCTGGCCGCCCGTGCCGAAGCCCTGCCGGCCTTCATTGCCGCCCGTTTTTCCTGAACCCCGAAAGCCCCCATGATCGGACGCATCACCGGCCGTCTGGCCGAGAAGAATCCCCCGCAAATCCTGGTGGACGTGAACGGCGTCGGCTATGAGCTCGAAGTGCCCATGAGCACCTTCTACGGCCTGCCCGCCAACGGCCAGAGCGTCAGCCTCGCCACCCACATGGCGGTGCGCGAGGACGGCCATTTTCTCTACGGCTTCGCCAGCGAGGACGAGCGCGCCGCCTTCCGCCAGTTGATCAAAGTGGCCGGCATCGGCGCCCGCACCGCGCTGGCGGTGCTCTCCGGCCTGTCGGTCACCGATCTCGCCCAGGCCATCGCCCTGCAGGAAAGCGGCCGCCTGATCAAGATTCCCGGCATCGGCAAAAAAACCGCCGAGCGGCTGCTGCTGGAGCTGCGCGACAAGCTGCCCAAGGCGCTCCCTGGCATCGCCGCTCAGGCTGCCGCGATGCCGGGCGACGACCGCGCCGACATCGTCAATGCCTTGCTGGCCCTTGGCTACAACGAGAAGGAGGCCCTCGGCGCGGTCAAACTGCTGCCCGACGGCGTCGGCGTTTCCGACGGCATCCGTCAGGCGCTCAAGGGATTGTCGAAAGCGTGAGTGCCAAGCTGAAGCAGGGTTTCATGCGCAACGTGAAGCTCAGCGCCCGCAGCCTGCGCCTGCTGATGAACCTGTGGCCGCCCTTCATCGGCGCCGGCATCCACGTCGAACGTCTGTCGCCGGATTACACCGAAGCGGTGGTGCGGATGCGCCTCGGCCTGCTCAACCGCAACTACATGGGCACCCACTTTGGCGGCTCGCTCTACGCCATGACCGACCCCTTCTTCGCGCTGCTGGTGATGCACCAGCTCGGGCGGGATTACGTGGTGTGGGACAAGGCCTCGCGCATCGACTACCAGCTCCCTGGCCGCGGCACCGTCCGCGCCAGCTTTCGCGTCACGCCCGAGCAAGTGGACGCCATCCGCCACGCCACCGCCGGCGGCGAAAAGTTCGAGCCGGTGTTTTCGGTGGACGTGCTCAATCGCCAGGGCGAGGTCGTGGCGACGGTGGAGAAGACGGTCTACGTGAGGCGCAAGCCGAAGGGTTAGGCGGGGTCGTCGAGGTCGGCCAGCCAGGACTCGATGACATCGGTTTCCCGGGCCAGCTTCAGCCGGCGGGCCTCGGCGAGGGCCAGATCGAACAGTCGGCGGGCTTCGGCGCGGTCGCCGGGAGCGTTGCGCGTCAGAAGGTTGATGCCGATCTTGGCGCGAGCCACCAGCAGTTCGCGCACGTCCCCCAGCTTTTCATAGACCGGCAGTTCTTCTTCGGTCCGGATGCGCAGGGCCTCGTCGAGCTCGCCCCGCGCCATCAGGATGTCCGCGATCTTGCCCTGGGTCACCGCCTTCGCGCGCACGTCCCCCAGCCTTTCATAGACTGGCAGTTCTTCTTCGGTCCGGATGCGCAGGGCCTCGTCGAGCTGGCCCCGCGCCATCAGGATGTCCGCGATCTGGCCCTGGGTCACCGCCTTCGAGCGCACGTCCCCCTGCTTTTCAAACGCCGGCTGTACTTCGTCACTCAGGATGCGCAGGGCCTCGTCGAGCTCTCCGCGGGTGGTCAGGATGTCCGCCACGCGACTTTGAACGAGCGCTTGTGCGGCTTCTGAATGGGTGTTGGCGGCCGCTGCCAGCCCATCGGTGCGCAGCACGATGAGCGCTTCGCTCAATTGGCCAAGGGAGACGAGCAGGTCTATCCATTCGAGGACCAGGGCAAAGCGCTGCTCGGGATCGGCGACGGCGCCGATCAGGCTTTGCAGTTCGGCAATTCGGGCTTCGCGCGTTTCCTGCGGCATTTGCTGAAGAACCAGGAAGCCACTTGGTTTTGAAGCATCCGGCTGAACGGTTGGCGGCTCGGCGGCGGGGGCCCTCTCGAACGCCACGACAGCCGTCCGCCACGACCACAGATCCGGCGCGGTTTTCGCCAGACTCACCACGGTCGGCTCCGGAAGCCACCAAAGCAGTGCGGCATTGACGCGGGCGGCCAAGGCGTTGCGGTGCAGGTTGAGTTCGGCGAGGCGGTCGGGGTTGAGCCAGCCGTCGCCATTGACGAGATGGACTATTCCGTTTGCTCCCGCTTCGGTGTGGAGACGGTCTTCGAGTACGTTCACGTCGGCTGGTGGAGCGGCGGCCGGACCCCGCTCGGCGAGATCGATACGCAGGGTCGGCCGTTCGGCGATTCCCGGTGTTGCGGCGAGTGAGTCAATCAGCCGATCCCGCTCGCGGGGCGCGGGGCAGACAAGGATGAAGAATTGGAAACCCCGCTTGACCGTGAGCAGCTTGACCAGGCGCTCGAAGGCTGCTGCGTGTTCGGCCGAAGGCGTTTGATTCGACGCGATGCGGGTCATGGACACGGTCAGGGCTGGGGCGTGTTCAGTGCCTGCAGAGCCCGCGTGTAGCCTTCCAGCAGACGCACCACGGGATGGGAGCGTCGCCACGAACCGTCGTTGTAGTGCAGCAGGGCAAGGCGCCACAGAAGGTTGCGGGTTCGCTCGTCGTTTCCGACGTGCTGGCCTCCAGCGGCATCCACCTGGGCGAGGAGGGTGTAATCCTCCGGGGCGAGCCAGTAGCGGTATTCGGCTGCGAGGAGCTCGATGGCCCGGCTTACCGTCGTGGCGTCGATGGTGCCGGTTTCGGCCGATTCGCAGGCCAGCGCCAAAAGGCGCAGGAGTTCGCGCGGGTGGCCGCCGCTGGCGGCGATCAGTCGGTCGCGCAAATCGGGAGTGGCAAAGGCCGAAGGGTCGATCCGCCGGTCGAGCAAGTTGTGCATGGCCTGCCAGCCGGGCTCGAAGCGCGTGCCGTCGCGACTTTCGAGCTTGATGATGGGGAGCACCAGTTCGCTGTTGAGTTTGCTTTGGGTGGTGCCCGAGTATTTGAGCGTGATGGGTGCGGTATACAGCACCAGCGCCTGGATGCTGAGAAGCTGTTCGGCGTCGTCGATGAACAGGCTTTGGGCCTGTTTTAGGGGAATTTTGTCGGTGCCGTCGACGATCAGCAGGAGGCGTTGGCCGAGACCGCGTTCGGCGATGGCGGCCTCGGCGGCGCGAATCAGCGCGTTGAAGGCAAGCGCGAACTGGGTAAAGGTCTTTTTCACCACGTCGCGCATGGTGTCCTTGTAGCTCGAACTGTTCTTGAAGACCGCCGAAAATTTGGCGGTCAGCTTGACGAACAGCGGCCATCCGCCACCGGCTTCCGCCTCGGTTCCCAGTTGGGTGGCGAGTTCCCTGATCTGATCGTGGGTGAGGACGTGCTCGGAAAACCAGCTTTGCAGGGCGGCGATTTGGGTTTCCGGGAGCTGGATGGACTGGGCTTCCAGTTCCTGGACCACCGCATGGGCGAGGGCCAGGAACAAATCGGCATATTCGAGGTTGTTGATGTCCACCTCGCCGCGCACGTTGAGGAGGATAGGAAAGAGTTTCCCGCTGATGGGGGTGTGCGGAGCCAGCAACTGCGCTTTGAGACGCATCAGTTCGGTGGATTTACCGCAACCTATCGGGCCGAAGAGAAGCACGTGACGGCCGAGATTGGGAAAGAAATCGCCACTCGTCATGCTCAGCCCAAACTTGTTGAGCAATCGCATCCGCAGGTCCGTTGCGCCTCGAGCAAGGTCGGTATCCACGAAACGGGGGTCGGACGGACCGATGGCCTCGTCGAAATCGAGTTGCTGCAAAGCCTGGAGGAGATTGCGGGGTGGTTGGGACATGGCGGTGTTGCGGTGTCGGATCGGTTTTCTATTTAACCATGACCGCGATGTCGACTCTATGAGGCGGTTTTGCTCGGGCCACGATGTTGCAGCTTATACGCGTTTGCATTGCGTTACAGCCGATTCAGCGATAATCAGCCACCCCATTCAAGGCACCCTTCCCATGGCTCCGCGACGTACCGCCCAGGTGGCCATCACGGCCCTGTTGATTCTTGGCTGCGCCTTTGTGCTCAGTCCGTTTTTTGCCGCGATCCTGTTTGCCGGGACGGTGTGCATCACCACGTGGCCGGTGTATCGGGCGCTGCGGCGCCGGCTGCGCAGCCGCGACAGTCTGGCGGCGGCGACGATGACCTTGTTGCTGACGGCCGTTTTGCTGGTGCCGATGATCGGATTGGCGACTTCGCTGACCGATGCGGTGATGAACCTCGTCGATTACGTCGGGGTGCTCATCGAGCAGTCCGACGGCCGCCCGCCGGCATGGCTGAAGGAGATTCCGCTGGTCGGCGCCGACATCGATGCCTATGTGCGCAAGCTCACCCACAGTCAGGTGGAAGTGCGCAAGCTGGTTGCCCAGGGCATCGATCCGGCGCGCAAGCTGGCCCTCGGGCTGGGGCAGATGCTCGGTCAGGGGATGTTGCAGATCACGCTGGTGCTGTTCATCGGCTTCTTTTTCTATCGGGACGGGGCGCGCATCTATTCGCAGCTCGAAGTCGCTGCTGCGCGCCTGAGCGGCGAGTTGGGTCACCGACTGCTGGAACTGGCCGCCAACACGGTCAAGGCGGTGATGATCGGGATCGTCGGCACGGCGGCGGCGCAGGCGCTGGTGGCGCTGGTCGGCTTCCTGATCGCCGGTGTGCCCGGCGCGCTGTTGCTGGCGGCGGGCACTTTTTTCCTGTCGCTGGTGCCGGTCGGCCCGCCGCTGCTGTGGGGCGGGGCGGCATTCTGGCTCTACCAGCAGGGCGAGAGCGGCTGGGCGATTTTCCTGGTGCTGTGGGGCGCGCTGGCGGTCAGTTCGGTGGATAACTTCCTCAAGCCGATCCTCATCAGTCGCACCGCCAGTCTGCCGATTTTGCTGATTGCCCTCGGGGCCTTCGGCGGCGTGCTGGCTTTCGGCTTCATCGGCCTGTTCCTCGGCCCCACCTTCCTGGCCCTCGGGCATGCCTTGTTCAGGGAATGGACCGCCAGACAGGGCGAAGTTGCGCACAACGAGGTCGTGGAAATAGACCAATGATCGAAACCGATGCCATCAAGGGCGGCCAGCCCGACCCTTCCGCTCGCCTGATCGCCGCTCAGCGCGCCAGCAACCAGGAAGAGGCGCTGGAGCGGGCGCTGCGCCCCAAGCGCCTTGCCGATTATGTCGGCCAGCAGAAAATCCGCGAGCAACTGGAGATCTTCATCCAGGCGGCCAGGAAGCGCGGCGAAGCCCTCGACCACGTGCTGCTGTTCGGGCCGCCGGGGCTGGGCAAGACCACGCTCGCCCACATCGTCGCCGCCGAGATGGGCGTGAACCTGCGTCAGACTTCCGGCCCGGTGCTGGAGCGGGCCGGCGATCTGGCGGCGCTGCTCACCAACCTCGAGCCCCACGATGTGCTCTTCATCGACGAAATCCACCGCCTGAGCCCGGTGGTGGAAGAAATCCTCTACCCCGCGCTGGAGGATTTCCAGATCGACATCATGATCGGCGAAGGGCCGGCGGCCCGGTCGGTGAAGCTCGATCTGCCGCCCTTCACGCTGGTCGGCGCGACGACCCGCGCCGGCATGCTCACCAACCCGCTGCGCGACCGCTTCGGCATCGTGTCGCGGCTGGAGTTCTACACGTCCCAGGAGCTGGCCTTCATCGTCACGCGTTCGGCCAGTTTGCTGGGCGTGGAGATCGAGGATAGCGGCGCTTTCGAGATCGCCCGTCGCGCCCGCGGCACGCCGCGCATCGCCAACCGCCTGCTGCGTCGCGTGCGCGACTACGCCGAAGTGCGCGCCGACGGCCGCATCACCGCGGCCGTGGCCGACGCCGCGCTGACGATGCTGGATGTGGACCACCTGGGCCTCGACTTGATGGACCGCAAACTGCTTGGCGCAATGCTGGAAAAATTCGGCGGCGGCCCGGTGGGTCTCGACAATCTCGCCGCCGCAATCGGCGAATCGTCCGACACCATCGAGGACGTGCTGGAACCCTATCTCATCCAGCAGGGCTATCTTCAGCGCACGCCGCGCGGCCGGATGGCAACGGCGTCGATCTGGCAACACTTCGGGCTGCAGCCGCCGGGCGGCGCGAGCGGCGCCTTGTGGAAGGAAGACTGAGGGCGCGCCCGTCACCTCGCCCGGCGCGGCGACGGGCTCAGGCCGGTTGCCGTTCGTCGAGCAGCGCCCGGATGCGGTCGGCGGTGGCGAGGAAATCGGACTGGTTTTCGTCGTCGACGGGTTTGAGGCACAAGGCCAAGGCCCGGTCGGTGATGGTCAGGCCGCCTTTCGGGTCGCGGTCGATCCAGTTGTGCAGGATGAGGTGACTGACTTTGCGGCGGACGGTTTCCCGCGGGATGCCGGTGGACGCGCTGATCGAGAAGGCGTTGCAGGGGCGTAGCGGCGGGTGCTTGAAATCGCTGTCGCAACGGGCAGCAAGGCTGGCGGTATCGTCCGCCGCAATGCCGCCGATGTTGTACATCGCGATCTCGCCCAGCACGATGGGCAACAGCAGGTCGCCGTCGAAAGTGGCGTAGAGCCGGATCAGGAGGCGGAGGTTGTAGCGGGACAGCAGCAGCGCGGCCGCGCGTTGCTCCCGTGGCATCTCGGCCTCATTTACGCCATAGCCCTCGCCTGGCGAGATCGAGCCGGGCGAATCAGAGTGCGGAAGGGTGCGCATGGGCATCTCCATGGAATAACTTGAACGGTCAATTCGAAACACTATTTAACCATTCAATGACCAAGGGATATACGCTTTGCGTGCCCTCCGACCGGGAAAACCTTCTATTTGAGGGATTTTGTCACACTTGGCAGGCCAGACCTTTGAGGTATTCGCCCTCCGGAACGGCCAATCCGACCGGATGATCGGGGGCGGCCGACAGGCGATGCAGGATGCGTGCCTCGATGCCCACATCGGCGGCGGCGCTGGCGACGATCTTCTGGAACAGTTCGAGTCCGATGCCGCCCGAGCATGAATAGGTCATGAGAATGCCGCCGGGGTTGAGCAGACGGAAGCCCAGCAGGTTGATGTCCTTGTAGGCGCGGGCGGCCCGTTCGGCGTGGGCGGCGGAGGGCGCGAACTTGGGCGGGTCGAGGACGATCAGGTCGAACTTGCGGCCTTCGGTCTTGAGCGTGCGCAGGGCCTGGAAGACGTCGTCCTCGCGCCATTCGGCGCGGCTGGCGTCGAGTTGGGGATTGAGCGCCAGGTTGCGGGCCGCGGTGGCCAGCGCCGGGCCGGAGGAGTCGATCGAGACGACGCTTTTGGCGCCGCCGGCCAAGGCCTGCAGCGAGAAGCCGCCGGTGTAGCAGAAGCAGTTGAGCACGTCGCGTCCGGCGGCAAGCCGGCCGGTGAGCAGGCGGTTCTCGCGTTGGTCGAGGTAGAAGCCGGTCTTGTGACCTCCAGCCACGTCCACTTCCATGCGCACGCCGTTTTCGACGATGGTCAGCGCGTCTTCCGGCATTGCGCCGTAAACGAGGCCGGTGACCGGGCCGAGCCCTTCGAGCTTGCGCACGTCGGAATCCGAGCGTTCGTAGACGGCGCTGCAGCCGGTGGCCTGGACCAGCCCGGCAACGATGGCGTCGCGCCATTTGTCGGCGCCCGCGCTGGTCAGCTGGACGACCACGACGGGGCCATAGCGGTCGGCGATGACCCCCGGCAGGCCGTCGGATTCGCCGTGGATGAGGCGCACGCCGTCCTGCCCGGCGAGCCACGGATGCACCGCGCGCCGCGCCACCGATGCGGCCACCGTGCGCTTGATGAAGGCGTGGTCGATGGATTGTTCGGGATCGAAGCTCCATACCCGCGCACGAATCTGCGATTCGGGCGACCACGCGGCCCGCGCCAGCGGTTTGCCGCGGGAATCCATCACCAGCACGGTGTCGCCCGGTCGCGCCCGACCTTCCAGCCGCTCGACCGAGCCGGCGAAGATCCAGGGGTGACGACGGAGCACGGAACGGTCATTGCCGGATTTGAGAATCAGATCTGCCATGGCGGGAGCGGAGAGGGGAAAGTGGGAAGTGGGACGAGGGCGAAAGCCGCAATCGCCGGGACGAGTGGAAAAGGCGTAACCAACGGATTTGGCCGGGGCCGCGACGCGCGGCAAGCCCGCCGTCGGGAAGGATCGCCAGCGGGGATCGGCGTCGTTCGCCCTTCACCCCAATTGGCGGCGGAGGGCGCAGGAGACCATTTCACCGATGCGGGTGACGTACAGCGTGCCCATCGCCGGATAGAAACGTTCCGGGTCTTCGCTGCCCATGGCCAGGAGGCCGAAGGTTTTTTCGTCGTGGCGCAGCGGCACCAGCGACACCGAACGGATCTGCCGGCCGGCCGGACCGAACCAGTTGCCGATTTCGCGCAGGTCGAGCGGGCCGCAGTAAGGGTCGATCAGATCGCCGGTAAAGAAGCGGACGTCCTCGCCGACCGTTGTGAATTCGGGCCCGTTGCGCGACAGGACGCTGTTCCAGACGCGGAAAGCCACGTGGGGGACGGCGAAGTCTTCCTGCAGGTGGGTGTAGATGGCGCGGCGAATGGATTCGAAATCTTCGGCTTCCAGCAGCGACAGCGCAAAACGATGCACCTTGTCGCCGATGGCGTCGTTTTCTTCGCCGAACTGCAGGAGTTCGGCGAATTTGTTCTCGAGCTGGGCGATGCGCTCGCGCAGGGCGATCAGCTGGCGTTCGGTGAGGGAGATGGCTTGGCCGTTGTGCGGGTGGGTCACCGTCAGGTCGGTCAGCAGGGTCGAGTTGTCGTCGAAGAACGCGGGGTTGGCCTGCAGGAACTGGATGACGTCGGTAGCATTCATGGCGGGGCCGTGTTGGATCGTGTGAGGTCGGGTTACGGGCGGAGGCCTTAGGGAAGGGTGGCTTCGCCGGTAAACACGGCGACGGCCGGGCCGGTCATCAGCACCGGGGTGCCGACGCCGTTCCAGGCGATGCTGAGCCGACCGCCGCGGGTTTCGACGGAAACCGGCGAGACGAGCAGCTCGCGCAGGATGCCCGCCACCACCGCCGCGCAAGCGCCGGTGCCGCACGCGAGGGTTTCGCCGGCGCCGCGCTCGAAAACGCGTAGGCGCGCGTTATGTTCGTCGACGATCTGCAGAAAGCCGGCATTGACCCGCGCCGGAAAGCGCGGATGGTGTTCGATCAGTGGGCCCTGCTCGGCCACCGGCGCCGTGTCGACGTCGGCCACCACCTGCACGGCATGGGGGTTGCCCATGCTGACGGCGGTGATTGCGACGGTGCGGCCTGCCACATCGAGGGGCTGCACGAAGGCGTCGGAGTCGCTTACGAAGGGCACGTCGGCGGGATTGAGCACCGGCACGCCCATGTCGACGGTCACGTTGCCGTCCGCTTCGAGGCGGGGGGCGATGATGCCCTTTTTGGTCTCGACGCGGATCTCGCGCTTGTCGGTGAGGCCCTGGTCGAACACGAAGCGGGCGAAGCAGCGGGCGCCGTTGCCGCACTGTTCGACTTCGCCGCCGTCGGCGTTGAAGATGCGGTAGCGGAAGTCGACGTCGGGTGTCTGCGCCGGCTCGACGATCAGCAATTGGTCGCAGCCGATGCCGAAGTGGCGATCGGCCAGATAGCGAACCTGGGCTTCGGTGAGCCGGATCGGCTGGCGCACGGCGTCGATCACCACGAAGTCGTTGCCGAGGCCGTGCATTTTGGTAAAGGCGAGCTTGGTGGTCATGCGATAAAATCCATGTAATCCCGCCACACGCAGCGGTCCATCACCACGGTGATGCCGGCCGCCTGCGCACGTGCGGCGGCGTCCTCGTCGATGACCCCGTCCTGCAGCCAGATGCGCTTCACGCCAAGCGCGATGCATTCGTCCACGATCGGCGCGACTTCATGGGAGGCGCGAAAGACATCCACCAGGTCGGGCACGAAGGGCATGTCGGAGAGCCGCGGGTAGGCTTTTTCGCCGAGGACTTCGGAAACCGCCGGGCGAACCGGTACGATGCGGTAGCCAAAGCTCTGCATCGAGCGTGAAACCCGATAGCTCGGGCGTTCCGGACGCGGCGAAAGGCCGACGACGGCGATGGTCTTGACCTCCTGCAGCAGGCTGCGGATCTGGTCGGGGGCGGGATTGGTAAACATGGCCGGATTCTACCGGATTGGCGGATCGCCGAAACCTCGCGGGCGACCGCGGGCTGCCTGACAGGCAAACGATGGAGAGCAGGATGGAGCGCAATGCACGGCCGGGTGTCGTGAGAAGAGTGGTGTCGGGCGTGTGGGGCACCGTGGACCGGCTGCGACAGGCGAGTTTGAACCTGTTGTTCATCGCCGTGGCGGTCTTTTTCGTTGCGGGCTGGTGGGCCAGCCGGCCGGCGCCCCTGCCGGCCGATGCTGCGCTGCTCGTCGCGCCGAACGGGACGCTCGTCGAACAGCGCAGCGCCAAGAGCCCGATCAGCCTGCTGCAGGGCGGCGACGGCATTCATCAGGTGCTGCTGCGCGATGTGGTGGACGCGATCCACGCTGCAGCCACCGATTCGCGCATCAAGGCGCTGGTCGTCGAAACCGACGGCCTGTCGGGTGCCGGTCTTTCCAAGTTGCAGGAAATCGCGGCCGCCATCGGCGAGTTCCGCAAGGCCGGCAAAAGGGTTTATGCCTGGGGCAAGCAATACAATCAGGCCCAGTACTACCTTGCCGCCCACGCCGACGAGGTGTTCGTGAATCCCGACGGCTACGTGCTGCTCAACGGTTTCGGACGTTTTCCGACCTACTTCAAAGGGCTGTTCGATCAGGTCGGCGTAAAAATGCAGGTATTCCGCGTCGGCACCTATAAATCCTTCGTCGAGCCCTACACCCGTAGCGACATGTCGCCCGAGGATCGGGAAGCGACCAGGGTTTATCTCGATGCCGCCTGGCAGGCCTGGCAGGCCGACATCGCCGCCGCCCGTCCCAGGACGGGCCAGCAGCTTGCCGCCTACGTGAGCGATGCGCCCGAACAACTCGCCGCGGCCGGTGGCGATGCGGCCCGGATGGCGCTGACGGCCGGCTTTGTCGATGGCCTCAAGACCGCCGACGAATGGCGCGACTACCTCAAGCAGAAGATCGGTGCGGGCGTCGACGGCAAAGGTTACAAACATGTGGATCTCGCCGCCTACGTGGCGCGGTTGCGCGAAGAGGCGCCCCATCCGGCCGCGAAGGTCGGGGTGGTCGTCGCCCAGGGCAGCATCGTCGACGGCGAACAGCCGTCCGGCGTGATCGGCGGCGATACCGTGGCCGGCCTGATCCGTCAGGCCCGCGAGGATGACGCGATCAAGGCCGTCGTACTGCGGGTCGACAGCCCCGGCGGCAGCGCAACCGCGTCGGAAGTGATTCGCCGCGAACTCGAACTGACGCGTCAGGCGGGCAAACCGGTGGTGGTTTCGATGGGCTCGGTGGCGGCCTCCGGCGGTTACTGGATCAGCATGGCCGCCGACGAAGTGTGGGCCAGCCCGACCACCATCACCGGCTCGATCGGCATTTTTGCGATGATGCCCGATCTCTCCGGTCCCATGAGCAAGCTCGGCCTGGCGGTCGATGGCGTCGGCACCACGCCGCTGGCGGGTGGGCTGGACCCGCGCCGGCCGCTCGATCCGCAGGTGGCGAATGTGCTCCAGCAAACCATCGAACATGGCTACCGGCGTTTTCTGAGCGTGGTTGGAACGGCCCGCAAGATGAGCCCGGAGGCCGTGGATCAGGTCGCCCAAGGTCGGGTGTGGCTCGGCAGTCAGGCAAAGGACAAAGGCCTGGTGGACAAGCTCGGCGGGCTGAACGCCGCCCTCAAGGCCGCTGCCGCCCGCGCCGGGCTTACCGACTACGACGTGAGCTATGTCGAAAAGCCCTTGTCGCCCCGCGACCAGCTCCTCACCCGGCTTCTCGACAATGGCGAAGAAGCCGACGGCGCCCGCGTCCGCCCGTCTCTGGTGGAAACCACGCTGGCCAAACTGCGCAGCGAACTGGAAGCGCTGGCCCTGTGGAACGACCCGGGCCACGTGTATGTGCATTGTCTGTGCGAAGCGCCCTGAGCGTGCTTCCGGCGGATTAGAACCAGGGCGATTCTTGCCGTCGCGGTGGCCGGGTTTCGACGGCCGCGACGAGACCGTCGGAATCCTTCCGACGGTCGAAAACGGATGTTTGCAGGATTTTCTCGTCCCGGCGGGCGCCCCGCCGGGCTATGCGATCGCTGGCGGTGCGGCGCCTACCAGCGCTTGATCACCCACTTCGGCACGCGGATGCCTGCGTCCTGGGCGTCGCGGCGGGTGAAGTCGCCGTTGCCCACGTCGTCGTAAAGATAGTAGGGCACGCCGTGGGGCGGGGTGACCTTGATCATGTAGAGCTGGCCGTTGGCGCGGTATTCCTCGACGGTGTCCTCGCCTTTCCGGACGATGGTGACCTGAGGCTCGATCTCCGAGTCGAGCTCCATGCCGGGCGGCGGCGGGGGCGGTTCGGGCAGGGGCTCGAGTTTCGGGGGCGGCTGCTGGGCCCAGGCCGAGGCGGTGACGACGAGAAGCAGGGCGGCAATATCTTTTACGCGGGGCATGGATGTCTCCTGGCGGGGCCGCAATTGTAACCTGCGCGATTCGCCGGTCAGAGGTTGAGCATCAGTTCATGTTCTTCGGGCAGCGGCAGGAAGCCGCGGGTCTGGTAGTGGTTGAAGATCGCATCGACGACCTTCTCCGGTTCGTCGATCACCTGCACCAGATCCAGGTCTTCGGGGTTGATCATCTTCTCGTCCACCAGCCGGTCCTTGAACCAGTCGATCAGGCCGCGCCAGAACGGCTCATGGACCAGAATCACCGGGATCTTGCGGCTCTTGCCGGTCTGGATCAGGGTCATCGCTTCGAGCAGCTCGTCGAGGGTACCGAAGCCGCCGGGCATCACCACATAAGCGGCGGCAAACTTCACGAACATGAATTTGCGCGCGAAGAAGTGCTGGAAGGTCTGGGAGATGTCCTGATAGGGGTTGGCCTGTTGCTCCATCGGCAACTGGATGTTCAGCCCCACGCTGGGCGACTTGCCGAAATACGCGCCCTTGTTGGCGGCTTCCATGATGCCGGGGCCGCCGCCGGAAATCACCGCGAAGCCGGCGTCCGACAACAGCCGGGCGATGCGCTCGGTCTTGGCGTAGTAGGGGTGGTCGGGTTTGGTGCGGGCGCTGCCGAAGATCGAGACGGCCGGGCGGATCGGCTTCAGGCGCTCAGTGGCTTCAACGAACTCTGCCATAATTCCAAAAATCCGCCACGACTCCCGCGCGGTGAAGTTCTGGGCCGAAGTGCTCGGCATCATCCGGGGGAGTTTGTCTTTTGCAGTCATTTTTCTTGTAAGGAGTGAGGGGTGAGGGGTGAGGTTTCGCCTTCTCGGCCTCGCGAACCCATGCCCACCCTGTTGCTCGTAGACGGTTCCAGCTATCTGTACCGCGCCTTCCATGCCCTGCCCGATCTGCGCAATTCGGCGGGCGAGCCCACTGGCGCCGTGCGCGGTGTGCTGTCCATGCTACGTCGGCTCGAATCCGACTACAAGGCGGAATACCGCGCCTGCGTATTCGATGCCAAGGGCAAGACCTTTCGCGACGACTGGTTCCCCGACTACAAGGCCCAGCGCCCGTCGATGCCCGACGATCTGCGTGCCCAGATCGAGCCGCTGCACGAAGCGGTGCGCGCCGAAGGATGGCCGTTGCTGGTCGAAGACGGCGTCGAGGCCGACGACGTGATCGGCACGCTCACCCGTCAGGCCGTCGAGGCCGGCTGGGAGGTGGTGATTTCCACCGGCGACAAGGATCTCACCCAGCTCGTCCAGCCCGGCGTGCGCTGGGTGAACACCATGAGCGAGGAAGTCCTCGACGAGGCCGGCGTGACCGCCAAGTTCGGCGTGCCGCCCAATCTGATCGTCGATTACCTGACCCTGATCGGCGACACCGTCGACAACGTGCCCGGCGTCGAAAAGTGCGGCCCCAAGACCGCCGTCAAGTGGCTCACCGAATACGGCAATCTGGACAATCTTGTCGCGAACGCCGACAAGGTGGGCGGCAAGGTCGGCGAAAACCTGCGCAAACACCTGGATTTTCTGCCTCTGGGCCGCAAGCTGGTCACCGTCGTCACCGACCTGCCGCTGCCGGTCAAACCCGCCGATCTGCCGGCCCGCGAGGACGACAAGGACGCCCTCGCCGCGATCTATCGGCGCCTGGAATTCAAGGGTTGGCTGAAGGAACTCGAAGACGGCCTCCGGAGTGCCGCCGCGCCGGCCGCGGCCGACAGCGCCGGCGCGGAAGCCCAGGGCGAACCCGGCGCCCATCGCACCGGCTATGAAACCCTGCTCGACTGGCCAGCCTTCGACGCCTGGCTGGCGAGGATTTCCGCCGCCGAACTCACCGCCTTCGATACCGAAACCACCGGCCTCGACCCGATGGTCGCCACCCTGGTCGGCATGTCCTTCGCCACCGTGGAGGGCGAAGCCGCCTACCTGCCGCTCTCGCACCGTTACGCCGACGCGCCGGCCCAACTGCCGCTCTCCGACGTGCTGGACAAGCTCAAGCCCTGGCTGGAGTCGGAGACGCACCGCAAGCTCGGACAGAACCTCAAGTACGACGCCCACATCCTCGCCAACCACGGCATCGCCCTTGCCGGCATCGCCGAGGACACCCTGCTCGAGTCCTACGTGCTGGAAAGCGACAAGTCCCACGACATGGATTCCCTCGCCAGCCGTCACCTGGGCCTCAAGACGCTCACCTACGCCGAAGTCTGCGGCAAGGGCGCCAAGCAGATCGGCTTCGGCGAGGTCGAATTGGCCCGCGCCACCGAATACGCCGCCGAAGACGCCGACATCACCCTGCGCCTGCACCACGCGCTGGCCGCCCAGCTGGCCGCCGAACCGGCCCTCGCCGCGCTCTACCGCGACATCGAGCTGCCCACCGCCCGGGTGCTGTTCGAGATGGAGCGCAACGGCGTGCTGATCGACGACTTCCTGCTCGCCCAGCATTCCGAAGAACTCGGCCGCCGCCTCCACGAGCTGGAGCAGCAGGCCCACGTCCTCGCCGGCCAGCCTTTCAATCTCGGCTCGCCCAAGCAGCTTGGCGAAATCCTGTTCACCAAGCTGGGTCTGCCGGTGGTCAAAAAGACCGCCACCGGCCAGCCATCCACGGACGAAGACGTGCTCTCCCAGCTCGCCGAGGATTACCCGCTGCCTAAGCTGCTGCTCGAACACCGCAGCCTCGCCAAGCTCAAGAACACCTACACCGACAAGCTGCCGCAGATGGTCAATCCGCGCACCGGCCGCGTACATACCAGCTTCAGCCAGGCGGTGGCCGTCACCGGCCGCCTCGCCAGTTCCGAGCCCAATCTGCAGAACATCCCGATCCGCACCCCCGAAGGCCGCCGCATCCGCGCCGCCTTCATCGCCCCGGCCGGCCACAAGATCGTCTCGGCCGACTACTCGCAGATCGAGCTGCGCATCATGGCGCACCTCTCGGGCGATGCCGGCCTGCTCGACGCCTTCGCCAAAGGCGAGGATGTGCACCGCGCCACCGCCGGCGAAATCTTCGGCGTCACCCCGATCGAAGTCACCAGCGAGCAGCGCCGTTACGCCAAGGTGATCAACTTCGGGCTGATCTACGGCATGAGCGCCCACGGTCTGGCCAAGAACCTCGGCATCGAGCGTGCGGCGGCGGCCAGCTACATCGACCGCTATTTCGCCCGCTATCCCGGCGTCGCCGCCTACATGGAACGCACCCGCTCCGCTGCCAAGACCCACGGTTATGTCGAAACCGTGTTCGGCCGCCGCCTCTACCTGCCGGACATCCGTGCCCAGCAGGTCGGCCGTCGACAAGGCGCCGAGCGGGCCGCGATCAATGCGCCGATGCAGGGCACCGCCGCCGATCTCATCAAGAAGGCGATGATCGCCACCTCCGCCTGGCTCAAAGCCTCCGGCGTCAAATCGCGCCTGATCCTGCAGGTCCACGACGAACTGGTGCTCGAAGTGCCGGACGACGAAGTCGCCTCGATCCGCGAGCAGCTGCCCAAATTGATGGCCGGCGTGGCGCAACTTTCCGTTCCGCTGATTGCCGAAGTGGGCGTCGGCGCCAATTGGGACGAAGCCCATTGATCGGACGAAGTCCACCGACGGCCCGCCGCCCCACTCTTCGGATTCGATGAAAGCACCACCCATGCAACGCCGTTCCGCCCTCGTCGCCAGCCTCGCCATCGTACTGATGGCGGCCTGCAGTTCCGCCCCCAAGAAGAACAAGGAACTCGCCTATCACGCGGAGAGTTTCAATCCCGATTCGCCCTTCGAGATGTCCTTCGAACAAGCCCCCGCCGCCGTCTGCGACGCCGGGCGCCGCGCCCTGCTGAGCCAGGGCTACGTGATCGAGGAGATCAAGCCGGACTGGGTCAAGGCGCGCAAGTTCTTCCAGCCCAACAGCAGCGTCCACGTCCAGATCAACTTCACCCTGTCCTGTCTCACCGAAGGGGAAGGCGCCGAAGTCTTCGCCAATGCCCGCGAGGTGCGCGACGAGCTCAAGTCCACCTCCAGCAATGCCGGGGTGAGCGTCGCCGGGATCGGCTCGGTCAATCTCCCCCTCGGCACCAGCGGCGCCAGCCTCGTCAAGGTCGGTGAGGAAACCATTACCGATTCCGAGTTCTACGGGCGCTTCTTCGCCCTCATGCAAACCTTTATCCGCTGATGAAACCCGTGCTGTCGAAACACCCTCTGGCCCTGCTTGCCGCGGCGCTGCTGCCGATCGCTGCCGATTCCGCGCCGCCGCCCGCCGACCCGGCCCGCTTTGCGCCCTGCCTCGCCGAACTCAAATCCGACGCCCTGGCGCGGGGCGTGTCGGGGGCCGCTTACGAACGCCTCACCGCAAACCTCGTGCCGGACATGAAGGTGCTCGAACTCCTCGACTACCAGCCCGAATTCCGCACCGCAATCTGGGATTACCTCTCCGGCCTGGTGGACGACGAAGGGGTCGCCGACGGTCGCGCCATGCAGGCCCAATGGGCCGGCGTGCTCGCCGACGTGGCCAGCCGCTACCGCGTCGATCCGGCCACCGTGGTCGCCGTGTGGGGCGTCGAAAGCAACTTCGGGCGCAATTTCGGCCAGCGTCCGCTGCTCACCTCGCTGTCTACGCTTTCGTGCTACGGGCGGCGTCAGGCCTATTTCCGCGGCGAATTCTTCGACGCGCTGAAGATCGTCGATTCCGGCGATGTCGGAGCCGAACAGCTCAACGGCTCCTGGGCCGGCGCCTTCGGCCATACCCAGTTCATGCCCTCCACCTTCTTGCGTCTGGCGGTGGATTTCGACGGCGACGGCCGTCGCGATCTGGTCGGCAGCGTGCCCGACGCGCTCGCCTCCACCGCCAACTTCCTCAAAAAGGCCGGCTGGCGCGAAGGCGAAACCTGGGGCTACGAAGTCAGCCTGCCGGCCGGTTTCGACACCAGCGGTGCAGGCCGCCGCAACAAGCAGCCGCTGGCCAGCTGGAGCGCCCGCGGCGTGACGCGCATCGACGGCAGTCCGCTGACCGGCGAAGGCGGCGCCGGCCTGATGCTGCCCGCCGGACCCAAAGGCCCGGCTTTCCTGGTGTTCCGCAACTTCGACGCCATTTACGGCTACAACGCCGCCGAAAGCTACGCCCTGGCCATCGCCCACCTTTCCGACCGGCTCAAGGGCGGCGCACCCTTCGCGACCCCCTGGCCCACCGACGACCCCGGCCTGTCCCGCGTCGAGCGTCGCGAACTGCAAAGCCTGCTGATCGCCCGCGGACACGCCATCGGCAATGTGGACGGCATGCTCGGCGACGCCAGCCGCGCCGCCATCCGCATCGAACAACAACGCCTTGGCCACACCGTCGACGGCCGCGCCGGCCAGAAGCTGCTCAAGGCGCTGCAGGAAGGCAATCCATGAGCACGCAATTCGGTCATCCCAGCCACCCCGCGGCTTCGCCCCTCGGCAAGCCGGTCGCCTACGCCCAGCACTACGCGCCGGAACTCCTCTTTCCCATCGCCCGCCAGGGCAAGCGCGACGAAATCGGCATCGCCGCCGATGCGCTGCCCTTCGTCGGGGAAGACCTCTGGAACGCCTACGAACTCTCGTGGCTCGACCCGCGCGGCAAGCCGGTTGTTGCGCTGGCCCAGTTCGTGGTGCCGGCCTGGTCGCCGAACATCATCGAATCCAAGTCCTTCAAGCTCTACCTCAACTCGTTCAACCAGACCAAGCTCAGCGACGTCGCGGTGCTCACCGAAACCCTGGTCCGCGACCTTTCCACCGCCGCCGGTGCGCCAGTTTCGGTGCATATCGAACCGCTGTCCGCGCGCCCCCGGCGCCACATCGGCTACCCGAAAGGCGTGCTGCTCGACACCCTCGAGATCGACGTGGACCGTTACACGCCCGACCCGGGCCTGCTGCGCGCCTATCCCACCCGCGGGCCCGTCGCCGAAACCCTGTATTCCCACCTTCTCAAGTCCAACTGCCTCGTCACCGGCCAGCCCGACTGGGGCATGATCGTCGTGCGCTACCGCGGAGCGCCCATCGACCGCGAAGGTCTGCTGCGCTACATCGTCTCCTTCCGCCAGCACAACGAATTCCACGAGCAGTGCGTCGAGCGGGTGTTCGCCGACGTCCTGCGGGAATGCCGGCCCACCGGCCTGTCGGTGTGGGCCTGCTACACCCGTCGCGGCGGGCTCGACATCAATCCCTACCGCCGCACGCCGGACATGCCGGCGCCCGCTCCCTTTGCCGAAATCCGCCAGTAAGCCCGTATGAGCCATCCAGACCCGCTTCGCCAGGACGTCGCCCTCGATGCCCTCAACACCCTGCGCCTGCCGGCCCGTGCCGCGTGGTTCGCCGCCATCGACAACGTCGACACCTTGCGTGCCGTGCTCGACGACCCGCGGGTCGCCGGCCTGCCGCGCCTCGTCCTCGGCGGCGGTTCCAATCTGGTGCTGACCGGCGACTTCCCGGGTCTCGTGCTGCAGGTTGCCTTTCATGGCCGCAGCCGCGTCCAGGAAGATGCCGACGCCTTCTACATCCGTGCCGGCGGCGGCGAGAACTGGCACGACTTCGTGCGCTGGACCCTCGAGATGGGCTGGCCCGGCCTCGAGAACCTCTCCCTCATCCCCGGCACCGTCGGCGCCGCCCCGGTGCAGAACATCGGCGCCTACGGCATCGAAATGGCCGAGCACTTCTACAGCCTGCGCGCCTACGATCTGGAAACCGGCAAGACGGTCGGCTTCGACAAGCGCGACTGCGCCTTCGGCTACCGGGACAGCTTTTTCAAGCAGGCCGGCAAGGGCCGCTACCTCATCGCCGCCGTCACCTTCCGCCTGCCCAAGGCCTGGAAGCCGGTCACCGGCTACGCCGACGTGGCCCGCGAGCTGACCGAGCACTGCATCGTCGCGCCGACGCCGCTGCAGGTTTCCGATGCCGTCGTCGCCATCCGCCGCCGCAAGCTGCCCGATCCGGCCGAGATCGGCAACGCCGGCAGCTTCTTCAAGAATCCGGTGGTCGAGGCCGACGACTACCTCCGCCTCGCCGCCCTGCATCGCGGCCTGCCCCACTACCCGCAGCCCGACGGCCGCGAGAAGCTGGCCGCCGGCTGGCTCATCGAGCAGGCCGGCTGGCGAGGCCGCCGCCGCGGCCCGGTGGGCTGCTACGAACGTCAGGCGCTGGTGCTGGTGAATCACGGCGGGGCCACCGGTGCCGACGTGTGGGCCACCAGTAACGCGGTGCGCGCCGACGTGCTCGACCGTTTCGGCATCAACCTCGAACCGGAGCCGGTTTTCGTCGGCCCCATGCCGGCCGCCTTCCCGCCCTAAAGCTTTTCGGAACCGTGCCGAAAAGCCCAGATACTTTTCGAGTCACGGAGACAGCCATGAGTGCAGGAGACCAACGTCGCGGCAGCAGCGCCCAAACCCCCGATCTGGACTGGAGCCAGGTGCGCGAAACCGTGCTGATGCTGGAGCTGGCCGTCGGCCAGATCGATGCCGCGATGAAGGAAGGCAACAGTTCGGTGGAAGTGCTGACCGACTCCTTCACCTCGATGGCGGGCTACATGCGCATGATGGGCGACGCCCTCGACCGGCTCCCCGACAGCCCGAGCACCGCCGAACTCAAGGCCACCCTCATCGATCAGGCGGCCGAAGTGACCGGCCGCGTCCATCGTTCGATCATCGCCTTCCAGTTCTACGACAAGCTCAGCCAGCGCCTCGCCCACGTCTCCCACAGCCTCGAAGCCCTCGGCTGCCTCGTCACCGACCAGCGCAAGATCTACAGCCCCTTCGAGTGGGTCGGCCTGCAGGAAAAAATCCGCGCCAAGTATTCCACCCGCGAAGAAGTCGACATGTTCAATGCGGTGATGCAGGGCATGCCGGTCAAGGAAGCCCTGGAAAACTACAAGGCCGAGATGAAGGATAAAGGCGACGACGTCGAACTCTTCTGACGCCCAGGATCGCAAGGATTCCGCCGCCTGTTTGCCACGGTTTTTTGTCGAAAACATCGATTGGGACTTGAAAGGCTTCGCCGGCGGCGTAAGCTGCGCGGCGTTCCGTTTCAACCCAACTGACCCATCCGGTTCCGATGTCGCCTGTCATCCATTTCTCCGATCCCGCTCCCGATCCTGTCGAAGACCGTCCCGCCCTCAGTCGGGCAGTCGGCGTGCCGCCGCGGCGGCTCACTTACGAGCGTTACGCCGCCGACGGTGGCGCCGTGTCGATGGGCGACTGGGAGTGCGAACCGGGCGCCTGGCGGATCGCCTTCCATGAGGGGCGGCACGAGTTCTTCCAGGTGACCAGCGGGCGGCTGCGCATCGTCGATGCGGCGGGCAACGCCCGCGAGTTCGGGCCGGGCGAGGCGGGGATCATCCCAGCCGGCTTCATCGGCACCTTCGAGGTGCTCGAACGCGTCCGCAAGCGCTACGCCATGATCGACCGGGCCTGAGCGCCCGGGTTTTCAGCGCCACCCGAAGCGCCGGGCGTACCAGCCCTTCATCCCCTGCGTGAGCCCCAGGTAAGCCAGCAGGATCGCCGCCAGCCAGCCGAAATAGGCGGGCGGCAGCGCCTGCAGCTTGAAGTAGTGGGCCAGCGGACCCATCACGATGGCGATGCCGGCGAGCATCGTGCCCGCGGTCATCGCCGTCAGCGCCAGCGATGCCCGGCTCTCCACGAAGGGCAGCTTGCGGGTGCGGATCATATGCACGATCAGCGTCTGCGACAGCAGCCCCTCGACGAACCAGCCCGACTGGAACAGCGTCTGCGTCGCCGGGGTGGTGGCGTGGAACACAAAGGCCATCAGCGCGAAGGTGGCCACGTCGAAGATCGAACTGAGCGGCCCGAAACACACCATGAAGCGCCCCAGTCCGTCGGCATTCCAGTGCTGCGGCTCGCGCAGGAATTCCTCGTCCACGTTGTCGAAGGGAATGCCGGTCTGCGAGATGTCGTAGAGCAGGTTCTGCAGCAGCAAATGCATCGGCAGCATCGGCAGAAACGGCAGGAAGACGCTCGCCACCAGCACCGAAAACACGTTGCCGAAGTTGGAGCTGGCGGTCATGCGGATGTACTTGAGCATGTTGGCGAAGGTCTTGCGGCCCTCGCGCACGCCGTCGCCGAGCACCAGCAGGCTTTTTTCGAGCAGGATGATGTCGGCGGCGTCCTTGGCGATGTCCACCGCCGTATCCACCGAAATGCCGATATCGGCCGCATGCAGGGCCGGCGCGTCGTTGATGCCGTCGCCCATGAAGCCCACCACGTGGCCGTTGGCGCGCAGCGCCCGCACCACCCGTTCCTTGTCGAGGGGCGACAGCTTGGCGAAAACGGTAGCGCTTTCCACGGCGCGGCGCAGGGCTTCGTCGTCCATCCGGGCCACCTCGGCGCCCTGCAGCAGGCCGGCCACTTCCAGCCCCACCTCGCGGCACACCCGGGCGGTGACCAGCCCGTTGTCGCCGGTCAGCACCTTCACCGTCACGCCGTTGGCGCGCAGGGCTTCGATGGCCGGGGCGGCGCTGTCCTTGGGCGGATCGAGAAACGCCACATAACCGGCCAGGGTCAGGCCGGCCTCGTCGGCCACGCCGCAGGCGGTCTGCGCCGGCGGCAGATCGCGGGTGGCCACGCCGACCACGCGCAGGCCGTCGGCGTTCATGGCGTCGGTGACGGACTGGATGTGGGCGAGCAGGGCCGGGGTCAGCGCTTCCACCGCCTCGCCCCGCCGCACCTGCGTGCACGCCGCGAGGATTTCCTCGATGGCGCCCTTGCAGATCAGCAGGTGGCGCCCGTCCTGCCCGGCCACCACCACCGACATGCGGCGGCGCTGAAAGTCGAAGGGGATTTCGTCCACCTTGCGGAAGGCCTTGGCCGGATCGAGGGCCGCGAGCTCGTCGCCGCGGGCCAGCACGGCCACGTCGAGGAGGTTCTTCAGGCCGGTCTGGTAGTGGCTGTTGAGCCAGGCGTATTCGAGCACCTTTACCGAATCCTGCCCGTCGATGTCGATATGGCGCTGAAGCACGATGCGGTCCTGGGTGAGCGTGCCGGTCTTGTCGGTGCACAGCACATCCATCGCGCCGAAGTTCTGGATCGCGTCCAGGCGCTTGACCACCACCTTGCGCCGCGACAGCAGCACCGCGCCCTTGGCGAGGGTGGAGGTGACCACCATCGGCAGCATTTCCGGGGTCAGGCCGATGGCCACCGACATGGCGAACAGGAAGGCTTCCAGCCAGTCGCCCTTGGTGTAGCCGTTGATCAGGAAGACGATGGGTGTCATCACCGCCATGAAGCGGATCAGCAGCCAGCTCACTTTATTGACGCCGGCCTGGAAGGCGGTCGGTGCGCGCTCCACCGCCGAGACCCGCGCCGCCAAGGTGCCGAAGTAGCTGCGCGCGCCGGTGACGATCACCACCCCGGTGGCCGAGCCGCTCAGCACGTTGGTGCCCATGAAGGCAATGCTGTCCAGGTCCAGCGGACTGGCGGAGGCCGGGCCGCGCAGGGCGGGGAATTTTTCCACCGGCAAGGCTTCGCCGGTCATGGCCGCCTGACCGATGAACAGATCGCGGGCCGACAGCAGGCGCAGGTCGGCGGGGATCATGTCGCCGGCCGACAGCACCACGATGTCGCCCGGCACCAGTTCGGCCAGCGGCACTTCCACGCAGCGCACATTGCGCCCGTCCACCTCCACGTGGCGGGCCTGGGCGGAATCGGCCGGATCGTCGGTTTCCCGGCGCAGCACCGTGGCCTTGTTGCCGACCAGCGCCTTGAGGGCATCGGCCGCCTGGCTGGAGCGCCGCTCCTGGACGAAGCGGATCAGCGTGGACAGCACCACCATGCAGCCGATCACCGTCGTCGCCTTCAGATCGCCGGTGCTCCAGGACACTGCGGCGAGCAGCGTCAGCAGCAGGTTGAACGGATCGATATAGCAATGCCACAGATGCAGCCAGCCCGGCAGCGGCTTTTCGTGGGCGACCAGATTGTCGCCGCAGCGGCGGCGGACGCGCGCCGCCTGACGGATGTCGAGGCCGTCCGGGTGGCTGTGCAGGCGGGCGAGGAGGGCGGCGGGATCTTCGGCGGCTGCCGTCTTGAGGGTGTGCGCCAAATCCGGCGGCACCGCCTTGCTCACCGACGCATGGCGGAACAGCTCGAAGCTGAAATGGCGCAGAAAGTGCCGGGCGGTGCGCCGCCGCTGCAGGCGGGCGACGAAGTGGGCGCGGAGGAGCTTCATGGGCGGTTTGACGATTGCCGCGCCACTCTACACCGCCCGCGCACCATCGGGCGTCAGATCGTCGCCAGCCAATCGGCCAGCGCTCCGGCCGCGTCGCGCCATTGCGGGTCGAGCATCAGCATGTGGCCGGCGCGCTCGACGGTGACGCTCTTGGCGCGCCACGCCAGCGCCGTGAAGAACAACAGCGAAGCGGGGAAGACCTGATCTTCCGAACCGCCCATCACCAGCGCCGGGATGTCCGGCCGGCGACCCGTGCGCATGAAGGGCAGGATCACCATCTCGGATACCGCCGTCTCGGATTCGGAACCGATCATCGGCATGAACTGCAAGGTGTCCTCGAAAGGCATGTCCGGCGAGAAATACACCTGGGCCATCACCTGCAGCGTGCGCGTGGTCGGGGTGCCGGAAATCGCGTTGGGCAATTCCTCGAAAAACGCCGGATTGGTCAGCGCCAGCCGGCTGGCGGTGCCGCCGGTTCCGGTGGGCGGCACCGGCGACAGCAGCGCCACGCCGGCCGCCTTGCCGTCGATCAGATAGCGCTGGGCCACCAGCGTGCCCATCGAATGGCCGATCAGCACCGGCAAGGCCGGCAACTCGGCCACGGCCTGGGTCAGATCGTCGGTGTAATCGGCCAGCCCGAATTCGTCGAGCTGCTCATGACCGGAACTTGCGCCGTGGCCGGAAAGGTCGAGCGCGTAGCAGTCGTAGCCCTGGGCATTGAGAAAAGGAATGAAATTGACCTGCCAGCACAGGGAATGGGTATAGCCCCCGTGGATGAACAGCAGGGGCGGACGGCCATTGGATTTGGCCGCGGGATGGCGGTGGATCTTGAGCTTGCGGGGTGACATGGCGTAGTACGAATGGATCGAAGGAGGTTGGAACGGAATGAGGGGTTTGCACACAGCCCCGTCCGGATTCTGGCATGGCCGGGGCGGCAGTGCCGACGATAGGCTAGAATCCATCCGCCCGCCAGACCCGCGAGGCCGCCATCGCAGCGCCTTTCGCCTCGACCACCCCTCAGGAGATTCCCATGTCCATCCGCATCATCGCCCGTTTTACCGCCCGCCCCGACTCCATCGACGCAATGCGCACCCTGCTGCTGGGCATGCTCGAACCGACCCGTAAGGAAGCCGGCTGCGTCAGCTACGAGCTGCTCAACAATTCCGCCGATCCCACCGATTTCACCTTCGTCGAAGAATGGGCCAGCCAGGCCGCCATCGACGCCCACATGAAAACGCCCCACCTGCAGGCCGTCGTGGCCGACTCCGCGCCCCTACTCGCCAGCCCGCTGGACGTGCGTTTCTACACCGTCTGCTGAAAGCCCGTTGCGGGCCGGGGCGGGACGTCCTGCGGCGCCCGTCCCGCCCGCCAAGCACGCCATGAATCCCAGCGAAACGAACACCCCCTCCGACGCCGTCGAAGCCGACGAGCCCGCCGCCATCAAGGAAGACCGTCTGTGGCGCGACAACGGCTGGACCGCCCGCGTCATCAAGAATGAAGACGACGACGGCTGGGCCGTCGCCATGATCAAAGAGGGCGAAGCCGAGCCGGCCCTCGTCGGCCCCTGGACGATGGGACGCGACAAAAAGAACCCCAAGCCCCTCGACGCCAACGCCTTCCAGACCCTCGTCAAAACCGCCTCCGAAGTGCTGCGCCGCCACGAGCAGCACCTTCACGCCATGCTGCACAAGCACATCACCGTGAGCGCCGCCGCCGGCCCGGTCGAAGTCACCCTCGACATCGTTCCGGACGACTACGAACCCTACGCCATCCTGTCCGCCCTCGACCCCTTCGGCGAAGAACTCGCCCGCATCCGCGTCGAGGCAGGCTTCAAACTCAACCGCGCCAGCGCTTCCGCCTGGGTGGAGGGCGGGTTTCGGCAGTTGGGGTGAATGAGCCCCGAACTTGGCTGAGAGCGTATAAGGGATTATCAGACTGCAGGTGGACGCGCTGGGCGCTTTTCCATGCATTGAGTCCCCGTACCGGCCCGCCCCGGCGGTGGAGTATTTATGGATGAAATGATCGCCGTTACTGATATCGGGTTTCAATCCGCGCCCGTTATTGCTAACGGGCGAATCGGTTAGTGTCCATGCCGTCAATCTTAGACAACTAAGTTTCAATCCACGCCCGTTATTGCTAACGGGCGAATCGCGCCGCGGTTGCCGAGGCAGAACGCCCCCAGCGCGTTTCAATCCACGCCCGTTATTGCTAACGGGCGAATCCCGCTCAAAAGCCCTGTCATTCCGACGAGCTTTGAAGTTTCAATCCACGCCCGTTATTGCTAACGGGCGAATCGTTCGGACATACAGCCGCGCGCGTCGACGTAGCGAATGTTTCAATCCACGCCCGTTATTGCTAACGGGCGAATCGCCGGCGCGAAATCGGCTTGGGACGATGCACAGGCGTTTCAATCCACGCCCGTTATTGCTAACGGGCGAATCTACGATTATGACGTTACGATTACGACGTTACGATTAGTTTCAATCCACGCCCGTTATTGCTAACGGGCGAATCCGGCAATCCGCGCCCATTTACTGGGGGCCCATCAGTTTCAATCTACGCCCGTTATTGCTAACGGGCGAATCAGGCGGACCGGGCCGCGCTCGGCAAGCGCGGCGTCGTTTCAATCCACGCCCGTTATTGCTAACGGGCGAATCCAGCGGCGCGGTGGCTACATGGGGTCGGAAAGTGTTGTTTCAATCCACGCCCGTTATTGCTAACGGGCGAATCGGGTTAGCGTGATCCTCGTCAAGAACCAAGCTTTTACGTTTCAATCCACGCCCGTTATTGCTAACGGGCGAATCGGCCAGCACCCAGGCTTCGAAGGCGATATTGCCGTTTCAATCCACGCCCGTTATTGCTAACGGGCGAATCCAAATCTTCATTGGCCCTGTTTTTTGCCTGAATAATGTTTCAATCCACGCCCGTTATTGCTAACGGGCGAATCAAAAATGGACGTTGATATCGAGCGCCGTATCCACGTTTCAATCCACGCCCGTTATTGCTAACGGGCGAATCCGCCAGCGATGGCGATCTCATTCACGCCCGGCTTCCTGTTTCAATCCACGCCCGTTATTGCTAACGGGCGAATCGCATAAAGGGGCGGTCGTTTCTGACTCGCCGAATGTTTCAATCCACGCCCGTTATTGCTAACGGGCGAATCCCGCGGTGCGCGATCTGACGGCGGCAGCCGCCACGGAGTTTCAATCCACGCCCGTTATTGCTAACGGGCGAATCGACTGCTCCGAGTTGATATACCCAGTATTCGACGAGTTTCAATCCACGCCCGTTATTGCTAACGGGCGAATCCGTCCGACACGTAGCGAGCAGCCCGGCGATTCACGTTTCAATCCACGCCCGTTATTGCTAACGGGCGAATCAATGCAGCATCTCGGAAACGACGGGCATTGCGCAGAAGTTTCAATCCACGCCCGTTATTGCTAACGGGCGAATCGTTGTTTTCCCTGCGCCCGTGCTCCCCAGGTACGCGTTTCAATCCACGCCCGTTATTGCTAACGGGCGAATCCCGGCGATGAAGCCGAGGACTGTCGAGAGCTATCGGTTTCAATCCACGCCCGTTATTGCTAACGGGCGAATCCCGGCGTGGTAGGCCCGCACCATCATGATCCGGCCGTTTCAATCCACGCCCGTTATTGCTAACGGGCGAATCAGCAGCGGCGCACGGTTTGCGGGTTGCCACGCACGTTTCAATCCACGCCCGTTATTGCTAACGGGCGAATCCGATGATTACCGACATCAAAGTCAAGCTGAACGGGTTTCAATCCACGCCCGTTATTGCTAACGGGCGAATCCCTGGGTGACGACATCGGTACTGAGCTTGGAGACGGTGTTTCAATCCACGCCCGTTATTGCTAACGGGCGAATCGTCAGGCTGTCGCCGGATCGTGCGACGGTGCCGATTGGGTTTCAATCCACGCCCGTTATTGCTAACGGGCGAATCGGCTTTAGCCAAATCCATCAGGCTTTCACCACGGTTTCAATCCACGCCCGTTATTGCTAACGGGCGAATCGGTCTGCCAGAGCACTGGCCCGGCCACCACCGCAAGTTTCAATCCACGCCCGTTATTGCTAACGGGCGAATCCCCCGCCATTCCGCCGAGCGAATCAATAACGACAGGTTTCAATCCACGCCCGTTATTGCTAACGGGCGAATCTTCGACTGCGCCGCCCAATAACCCGGAGGAAGCATGGTTTCAATCCACGCCCGTTATTGCTAACGGGCGAATCTCGAGGCTGGCAAAGCATCGCATGCGGCAGCCGAGTTTCAATCCACGCCCGTTATTGCTAACGGGCGAATCGCCGGACAGTGCGACCGCTCATCTTGCGCTCAACGAGTTTCAATCCACGCCCGTTATTGCTAACGGGCGAATCGCTGCTGGTGGCGGTGGTGGCGCGGCGCGGGGGGGTGTTTCAATCCACGCCCGTTATTGCTAACGGGCGAATCGCGGGGGATTTCGTCAAATGGTGGTGGCAGAAATGTTTCAATCCACGCCCGTTATTGCTAACGGGCGAATCCGCGGCGGATTCGGCAGCTGGCTATATGGCATATCTCGTTTCAATCCACGCCCGTTATTGCTAACGGGCGAATCGTGTCCAGGTTGGACGACGCGGGATTCTGCGCCGTGCCTGTTTCAATCCACGCCCGTTATTGCTAACGGGCGAATCCTCGGCCTTGATAAACCGAAGGCTGAGGCCCGCGAGTTTCAATCCACGCCCGTTATTGCTAACGGGCGAATCCGGGCGCTTTCCTTCGAGGATGCCAGCAACTACATGTTTCAATCCACGCCCGTTATTGCTAACGGGCGAATCTGAAGCCCCCATCGTCTGCCAGCGGGGCGATGATGTTTCAATCCACGCCCGTTATTGCTAACGGGCGAATCTTGCCGAGGCGCGTGATCTGGTCGAGCAGGCGAAGGTTTCAATCCACGTCCGTTATTGCTAACGGGCGAATCGGTGGTCCTTACGCCGCTTCGGCGAGTTGCTCGGTGGTTTCAATCCACGCCCGTTATTGCTAACGGGCGAATCGGTGCCGGGAACTTCTCCCGACGTTTCAATTTTAGTTTCAATCCACGCCCGTTATTGCTAACGGGCGAATCCTGCGTTGCCGCCGGCCACGACCGCCATGTTGGCGTGTTTCAATCCACGCCCGTTATTGCTAACGGGCGAATCCCGGGCCGCCCTGACCTTATTGCGGCAGTGGCGGACCAGTTTCAATCCACGCCCGTTATTGCTAACGGGCGAATCCCTCAACGAAGCCTTTCGGCGGGTGGCCTGAGATGGTTTCAATCCACGCCCGTTATTGCTAACGGGCGAATCCACCCGCGTGAGGCGAAGGAGCTGATCACCAAGTCGTTTCAATCCACGCCCGTTATTGCTAACGGGCGAATCGGCCCGCGGCGAGAACAAGCGCGCTGAGAAGCAGATGTTTCAATCCACGCCCGTTATTGCTAACGGGCGAATCTCGGGCAGGAGCACGCCATCTCGCCGGCGCCGAAGGTTTCAATCCACGCCCGTTATTGCTAACGGGCGAATCGCAACGGTGTCGGAGTGCCGCCCACGAATCAGACAGTTTCAATCCACGCCCGTTATTGCTAACGGGCGAATCGCTGCATCAGCGCCAGCTTCCTGCGCCTTCTCGGCGTTTCAATCCACGCCCGTTATTGCTAACGGGCGAATCGAAGGGCTGGACGATACTGGGCTGGCCTTCTTCCTGTTTCAATCCACGCCCGTTATTGCTAACGGGCGAATCCCGCTACGCTAACGAAGTCGATGATCCTGAGGTTTGTTTCAATCCACGCCCGTTATTGCTAACGGGCGAATCGCCGCAGGTGCATGCCGAGGCAGTCGCAATGGTGGGTTTCAATCCACGCCCGTTATTGCTAACGGGCGAATCAGCGCCGTCGTTACCCTCGTCCTCCATCATGCGGCTGTTTCAATCCACGCCCGTTATTGCTAACGGGCGAATCCGCACCCGGTCAACAAAGGATTTCAGCCTTGCCTTGTTTCAATCCACGCCCGTTATTGCTAACGGGCGAATCCAATGTTCGAAATTTCGAAAAAAAATTTGACCGAAGTTTCAATCCACGCCCGTTATTGCTAACGGGCGAATCCAGCATCCAGTGAGGCGTTGGCCTTGCTGACGACGTGGTTTCAATCCACGCCCGTTATTGCTAACGGGCGAATCCATGATGGGTTACCAGATTGTGGTGGTTGAGGTGATGTTTCAATCCACGCCCGTTATTGCTAACGGGCGAATCCCCGGCTAAAGGGGTAAAGGGGTCAATCGATCAGGTTTCAATCCACGCCCGTTATTGCTAACGGGCGAATCCCAGCGCGACATAGCCCTCGCTGCAGCTCGACGTGTTTCAATCCACGCCCGTTATTGCTAACGGGCGAATCCAACTGGGATTGAAGGCCTCAGCGCCGCCCTCGCGGTTTCAATCCACGCCCGTTATTGCTAACGGGCGAATCGCGGCTTCGCCGCCTTCCTTGAACCGCGTGTAGCAGTTTCAATCCACGCCCGTTATTGCTAACGGGCGAATCAAGCGGGTCGCGAGTGGCTTCTTCGATGTTGTCCGGTTTCAATCCACGCCCGTTATTGCTAACGGGCGAATCGTGCAGGAAGGCGTCGCGCGCTGCGGCCTCGCTGGAGTTTCAATCCACGCCCGTTATTGCTAACGGGCGAATCGGTGTCGTAGACCTCGGAGTTCTCGACGACGGCTTGTTTCAATCCACGCCCGTTATTGCTAACGGGCGAATCGAAGCTCTGCGGAAAGTTCATAAGCTAGACCCGCCAGTTTCAATCCACGCCCGTTATTGCTAACGGGCGAATCCCTGCACAGCTAAAATATGCGCCTCCGCCGCAGCGTTTCAATCCACGCCCGTTATTGCTAACGGGCGAATCCATCAACTACTGGTATCAGCTCGGCACGCAAGAGGTTTCAATCCACGCCCGTTATTGCTAACGGGCGAATCGCGCGGTGTCGGGCTGATTGCCGAGGCGGTCACGGGTTTCAATCCACGCCCGTTATTGCTAACGGGCGAATCGCGAGCCTGCAAGGCCGCGCCGTGGCCCGCGTCTGCGTTTCAATCCACGCCCGTTATTGCTAACGGGCGAATCACCAAGCGAGCCGCCCGGCAGCCATACTCCGCATGTTTCAATCCACGCCCGTTATTGCTAACGGGCGAATCGCTTGGCCCCACCAGACGACGTCGAGGATCACGATGTTTCAATCCACGCCCGTTATTGCTAACGGGCGAATCCACTACGTGTCAGCGCAATCGATTATCGACGAAATGTTTCAATCCACGCCCGTTATTGCTAACGGGCGAATCTTAAATCCATCGCTGGTCAAATCCGTTTCGTGCTGGTTTCAATCCACGCCCGTTATTGCTAACGGGCGAATCGACCAAAGCCGAAGCACTGAAAAACTTTATTTACCGTTTCAATCCACGCCCGTTATTGCTAACGGGCGAATCCCGATTTGCGGCATGGGGATGGGCCAGATGCGGCCGTTTCAATCCACGCCCGTTATTGCTAACGGGCGAATCATCGACAATCACGACAAAGCGCAAGACAGCAAAAGTTTCAATCCACGCCCGTTATTGCTAACGGGCGAATCATTTATGCAAAGCGCAAGCTGCTCGCCCTCTGCCCCGTTTCAATCCACGCCCGTTATTGCTAACGGGCGAATCCAAGGTCAAAAACTCCCCCCTGCACGTCATCATCGACGTTTCAATCCACGCCCGTTATTGCTAACGGGCGAATCTATGCACAGACCTCACGTGCTACGACAAAAAACGCGTTTCAATCCACGCCCGTTATTGCTAACGGGCGAATCCGCGAACTGCAAAATGCCTTGCGGGCGGTCGATGAGTTTCAATCCACGCCCGTTATTGCTAACGGGCGAATCTACATCGTGTTTACGTTTGCCGGGAGCCCTAACGAGTTTCAATCCACGCCCGTTATTGCTAACGGGCGAATCACGCTGGGTGGCGCCATTGTTGGGATAGTCAGTGCGTTTCAATCCACGCCCGTTATTGCTAACGGGCGAATCCGCGGAATGGAAGGTGGCATCGTGAGCAAGGACATTGTTTCAATCCACGCCCGTTATTGCTAACGGGCGAATCGCCGCAGCCTACTTTCGTGATGGCCGCGAAAACAGCGTTTCAATCCACGCCCGTTATTGCTAACGGGCGAATCGCCCGTCGTCAAGCCGGCTGATGCCGGTAGTGGCGTCGTTTCAATCCACGCCCGTTATTGCTAACGGGCGAATCGGTGGCCGAAGCTGCGCCCCGGTACCCGGTGGCCGTTTCAATCCACGCCCGTTATTGCTAACGGGCGAATCTGCGTCGGCGCCAGAAGTCGAGCGACACGTCAGCGAGTTTCAATCCACGCCCGTTATTGCTAACGGGCGAATCGCCGGCCACCAAGAGCCGCATCCGATTGGATGATGGTTTCAATCCACGCCCGTTATTGCTAACGGGCGAATCGATGGCAAGCCCCGGAAACCATTGACGACGACATGGTTTCAATCCACGCCCGTTATTGCTAACGGGCGAATCGGTCAGTTCGTCGAAGTGGAGGCCTGAGCCATGATGTTTCAATCCACGCCCGTTATTGCTAACGGGCGAATCACCAAGCCCCAACTACGGACGACATCAACCTGCAGGTTTCAATCCACGCCCGTTATTGCTAACGGGCGAATCGCCATTTCCGATCCGTTATTCCATCAGGCTCGCGGTTTCAATCCACGCCCGTTATTGCTAACGGGCGAATCGACATGGAAGAGTTGAGCCAGTGGATCGACACCTTTGTTTCAATCCACGCCCGTTATTGCTAACGGGCGAATCGCTTCACGTGCAAGTGTTTGATCCACCGCCCGAAAAGGCGCGCGTTGCGCGAACCTGCACGTGGAGCTTGGCGGAGGACGATGGGGGTGGGGTGAGTTTGAATTGCTTCAATTAAAAATCAAGTACTTGAGTCTTGCGCGAAACCTCCGGGCGAATCGTGTTCGCTGGGGGTTCGCGCTATAGGCGGCGGAAAATATTACAGCACCAGTGGGCCATTGAAATCGGTGGCGCGAAAGGTGCCGTGCTCGCGTACTTCGGCGCCGCGGCTGTCGGGGAGGCGGTAGAGCCGGAGGTTGTCTTCGGCCAGTTCAATTTCGGCGAGAAGCTCCCGCTCCAGCGCTTCGAACTGCATCAGGTTCACTTGGCACTCGAACACCGATTTTTGTACGCGCTGGCCGATGCCTTCGCAGACTTTGGCAATCCGGCGCAACCGGCGGCGGCCGGCTTTGGTTTCGGTGTTCACGTCGTAGCAAACGATCACGAGCATGACGGCGTTGTCCTCAGCGGATTACGAAAGGCAGGTATTCGGGCATTTCCCCGCGCAGGCTGCGCGCGAGTAGGCGCGCCTGGATGAGGGGGACGACGCCGAGCGGTACGGTTTGTTCGAGCAGTGGGTGAGTCAGTTCCTCCTGCTTGCGTTCTTGCCACGCCACGACCACCGCCTTGCGGGCCTCGCCTTCAAGCAGTACGGCGCCGCCTTCGCGCTCGACGAAATCGTTTGCGCCGATCTGGCCGCGGTTGATCAGGGTGAGGGCGAGGCGGTCGGCAATGGCGCGAAATTCTTCCATCAGATCGAGGGCCAGTGCCGCGCGACCGGGGCGCAGAGCGTGGAGGAAGCCGACCTGAGGATCGAGTCCGGCGGCTTCGGCGGCGGAGCGGCAGTCGTTCATCAACATCGAGTAGAGGAAGGACAGCAGGGCGTTCATGCGGTCGCGAGGCGGGCGGCGCGTGCGCCCGTCCATCCGGAAGGTTTCGCGGGCGTCGGCCCGCACGACGAGCCGGAGTCCGGCGAAATACTGGCGCGCGGCTTCGCCTTCGAGCCCGCGCAGGGCGTCCAGATCGTTGGCGCCGGGCAGCGCGCGTAGCGCGGCGGCGAGGTCGTCGGCGCTGCGGCCGAGGCTCGCGCCGTCCGCCGCGTCCTTGGCTTCGCGGGCGCCGCGGAGCAGCACCTGACGGGCGTTCTTGATCTTGCCGGCCACGCAGCAGCGGGCAATGCCAAGAGCGAAGGTGGGGTCGCGGCTGCGTTCGTACTGGGCTTGGCGCAGCAGCACATTGCCCGACACGGGCCCTTCGAGGCGCGCCTTGAAACGGCCGTGGCCGTCGAGCAGCACCAGCCCGATGCCGCTGTCGGCGAGGCGATGCATCAGCGGGGTAGACAGCATCACGTTGCCGAAACACACCACCGTGCCCACGTGGTGGAGCGGCACGCGCAGGCGCGTTTCGTGTTCCACTTCGATCCGAACGGTGTCGTTTTCGAGGTGCAGATAGCTCTCGGGCGTGGTGACGTAGAGGGTGTTGAGGACTTGCATGTCAGTGGGCACCGGACCGTTGCAGCCGCGCTGATGCCCTTTGGCGGGGTGAGCGTGAGGGGCGTTGCATTTCAGGCGTCAGGGTCGAAGAGGGCGTTGTGGAGGGCCGCCAGTTTGGCCGGATCGGCGGCGTCGGCGAGTGCCTCAGGCTGGCACAGGTCGTGCAGCGAACAGGCGCGGCAGCGTTCGTCATTGACCGGTGGAGGCGTGCGGCTGGCGGCGAGCATGGCGCGGATCGCCTTTGCGGTGGTTTCGACGGCGGTGCGCAACTCGGGAGTGATCGGCACGATCCGGCGGCGCTTCGAACTGGCATAGAACAGCGCGCCCTCCGGCACCGGCTTGCCGCTCATTTCTTCGAGGCACAGCGCTTGTCCGGCCAACTGAAGGTCGTCGCAGGCGGCGATGGCGGCTTTTTTGTTGCGCGAGCCGTGCTTGTATTCCACCGGATAGGGCGTGCCGTCGGGCAGAAACTCGACCACGTCGGTCTTGCCGACCAGCCCCAGGCGGTCACAGAAAACCGGCAAGGCCCGCTCCACCCGCAGCCCGGCCCGCAACTCGACGCCCGGCTGGTCTGCTTTGTTGTGCACGGCCTGTCCGCGCAGGGTAAAGACGTTCTCCTCGAAGGCTTGTTCGAGGTGGATCAGCGCACACTGACGTGGGCAGTAGGCCCAGTGCTGGAGGGCGGAGAGGGGGATGGGGTCGAGTGGCTCTTGCATGGCGGATGAACGTCTCCTTCTCGTCCAGTTCGTGGGCGTCCGCGGGAGGGCGGCGGTGGAAGGTTCCCGCCATTGAAATCCGGACGACACGCTCGCGCGGCATGTGCGCGAGCGTGTGGCCAAATGACAAGTGCGATGGCGGTCGAGCGTCGTGGGCCATCGTGGGCGAGGCACCTTATCCCGCCGAACCCGTGTCACCCAAGGTCCATCAGCCGACCCGTCGGATAAGAGTGACGCCGGCGGGCAGGTTGGCGTCGTTTACGGTGACTTTGTAGTCTTCGAAAGCGCGTGGAATCTCCGTCGCCGCGTTGGCGGAGATACGCTTGAACAACTCGTGAGCGGGCGCGTTGCCGAGCTCCGAGTCGTGCTTGAAGACATAGAGTCCGCGGGTGGCCATCTCGCCGCGGGCGGCGGAGCGGTCGTGCTCGAACATGTTTTCCAGCGCCTGCCACAGCAGTTCCAGATCGTCTTCGCCGAAGCCGGTCTGCTTGGCGAGGAAGGACGACACGAAGCCGTGGGCCATGTAAACGCCGTAAGGCACGGTGTGTTTGCGGCCCATCGTGCGGTTGTCGCCCTGCTGTTTTTCCGCTTCGGCTTCGGTGGCCACGGCCATGCGGGTGATGGAGTGTTCCAGCGCGACGACCGGCTCAATCGAACGGGCAAAGGTGAGCTGAACCGGGCCGCGAACCTGGCCGCAGTTGATGCCGGTGGACATCACGGCGCCGAAGGTGCGCACGTCAAAGAAGTTCTGGCACATCCATTTGCGGGCCTGATCGACATCGTCGGCGCTGCCCTTACGCTTTTCCTTGGCGGGCTTTTTCTTCTTGCCGGCCGCTTCGTCGGCTTCCTGCGCGAATTCCTCGCCGGTTTCCTCGGGGGCATCGAGCTTGAGCGCCGAGTAGGCGCGCTGGTGTTGGTTGTTGAGGATGGCCTTTTCGCGAACGTAGATTTCGAAGCGCTTTTCGCCCGGCTGGGGATCGCGCTCGGCTTGCTCTTTCACCAGCCCGACAAAGTTGCGCACCTTGCGCTTGAGCGACACGTCGGTGACCAGTCCGTGGCCAGATTCGGCGTCGAGGCGCGGCAGGTTGCCGGCGTCCGGGTCGCCGTTGGGGTTGCCGTCTTTTACGTCGAAAAGCAGCACGAAATCGTAGCGGTTGTTGAGCGTCATTGTTGTTTCTCCTCGGTGGATTCGGTCGATGGGTTCTTGTCGGATTTGGTAAAGAAGGCTTGGCGCTGGTGGTAATAGCCGAGGGCGAAACGGCCCTGGTCGGCAAGCGTGAGGTGTGCGGGGAAATCGGTGACAGCGGACAGCACTTCCCCGAGCAGCTTTTCAAACCATACCGAGCGGTTCAGGGAAAGCTTTTTGAGGTGGGCGTTCTTGAGACGCAGCAGGGTGGTGAAGACGGCCACGGGTGTGGACGACGCCGCGCCGTAGTAGCGGTCGCGGATCGTTGCATTGAGGCCGGGTGAGGCTTCTTCCTGGATTTTTTCCAGAACGCTGAACAGCCGTCCGAGGCGGTAGGCGGCGTTGGTGTTGTCGAGGTCGAGCATGGGTTGAAACTCCTTTTCCTGCGGGTGGCGGCGGATTGATCGGTTCAGGCAGGCCTTGATGGCGGCGGCGCGGTGGTAGTTCACCTCCCGCTCGGCACGGCAGCGATTGACCGCTGCGTTGAGCCACAGACTGGGGTAGGGGGCATTGGGGTCGGCGAGGATGGCGTCGACGATGGCGCCGCCCAGGTTGGGCGGAATGTTGTCGGCCTTGCCTTGCGCCGCACAGGCAGTGAGCAGGCGGAAGAGGGACGGATAGTCCGGTTCGCTGGGGCCGTGCTTGAGCTGCAAATCCTTGAAATGCTGCAGGATGCGCGGCGCCAGTTCGGCCAGTGTCATGGTGTGGAAGAAGCGCACGCTGATACGCGCCGCGTTGGGGGCGAGGCCAAGCACGAAGTAGCGGGCCGCGCCTTCGGTGCCGTCGAAACGTCCGCTGTGCACCGAGTCGAAAAGCGTGGTCACCGCCTTCACGCCGGCGTCCGGGTCGTCGTGGTGGCCGAAGATGTCGGCCAGCAAGGTGTCGTACTCGGAAACGGCCTCGCCTTGCTGCTCGGCCCAGCAGACGGTGGAGGCGTCGCCAACCTGGAAGCGGTTGCGCGAGCCTTTGCCGAGTAGGTGGTTAAGGGCGGTGGTGTAGGCGAAGGCTGCCGGCTTGCCGACCGGGGCGTTTTCACCCTGGCGATCGCGCTTACCGTAGGACTCGAAGGCACGGAGGTTAAAGGACACGATGTTGGCGCCGACGGTTTGCGCGCCCCAAACGCCTTTGATTGCCGCGTGCAGGCGTTCGGTTTCGGCGGGCTGGCCGGTGACGAGGCAGCGCGCCGTAGGGGCGTCGTTTGCCGGTTCGCCGGCCGCCATTGCTGCGCTGGCCACGGTCGGACGCTGGCAGACGAGTTGTGGCTCGCCGTGGAGCTGGAAGCTCATCAGGGCATTGCTTTCCTTCGCTTCGGCAAAGGCAGGCTCCTGCGCCAAGCGCTCCGGGTCGATCTTGTCGAGATAGGCCTGCACGGCTTGCAGTCCAGTGTCGGCCTGGGTGGATTCCGGTAGTGCATTGATGCGGGCACGAAAGGCGGCGTGCTGTTCGACGACACGTTCTGGTTTGCCGCGGGTGTCAATTCCCGTGACGTACTCAACGTTGTCCCACAGCAGGTTGGCCGCAATGCCGTTCGCCCGCTTGACGCCCTGCGGAACGAGGTAGCGTCGTCCGACTTTCTTCTTGCCGTCCTGACTGCGCGTGTCGCGCAATTGCACCAGTTCTCCATCGGCGGTGATTTCGAGGACGAAGGGGATTTCCTTCTCTTCCAGTCCGTAAGCCGGCAGGCGTTCGGCTGGATCGGCAGAGGCGCATTTGCGCTGGTAGTAGTCGTACAGAGCCTGAAGAATCATGACTTCACCTCTCCGGTTTCGAAGTCAGGCACGAGGATCGTGCCGTTCTTCATCTCCGCCCGGAAGAAGTGCGGCTGCGGGTCGGATGGGTGGGTGAAGTCCAGGTCGTGGAGCATCCAGCCGAGATCGCGGGTTTCATCGATGGCGGGGCTTTCGGCGGCGGGGTCGGCGACCGGCCGGAAAGCGGCGGCGAATTCGCGGCAGCCGAGATAGGGCTGGTTCACACACTGGCCCTTGGCGGCACGGCGGGCGAACATTTCGGTGTATTTGACGAGCGGATCGTTGGCCTTGGGCGACAGCAGGAGTTCGGCGTGCAGGCGGTAGGCCACGTCGCGCAGGAAGAGGCCGGCGCGCTGCTGGCGTTCGTCTTCGATGTAGAGCCCGAGATTGCCGCTGCCGGCGTTCATGGCTTGCTGCACGTTGCGGGTCGAGACGATGGCGCCGACTTCATTGCGCCGCAGGTTGATCCAGCGGATCGGGTTGAGTACTTCGATACGCGTGATCCGCCAGCGGATTTGCGGTTTCCACAGGATGGCTTCGAACACCGAACGCGCGGCCGACGGGGTGATGACGTCGTAGGAGACGCGCTCGACCTTCATTTCCGGCCGCGTGAAGCAGGCGAATGGACCGCTGACTTCTAGACAGAATGTGTTCATCGTTGGCTCGCTTTTGGGCTCCAGGTGAAATGCGGGGTGAGGCGGCCGTTCATGAGACGAATCCGCCGGGGGAAAGGGGTTGGTCGTCGGCGCGCAGGCCGAGCTGCGGGTCGTAGAGCAGATCGTTCGTCTGCACGTACAGTCCCGGCATGGCGAGGCTCAGGTCGCCAAGGGCGAGCAGACGTTCGGCCTGCTGTTGTGGAAGGCTGACGGTGTAGCGCTGCAGGGCGCGCATCAGCCCGCGGTTGGGGCCGTCCTTGTCGATCTTGCCGAGAAGGGCTGCGGCTGTTTCACTCTTGCCGTCCGGGCCGCGGTAGCGCACCACGACGGGCGCTTGCGTGTCCGGGATCAGGCGGAATTTGTCGGCGGCGCTGCGGAAGTCGACGGCGAGCGGGTCGTCGCGGGTCGAGGCGGGTTTGAGCAGGTCGACGATGCCGTGCCGGTCGAGGTCGACGGTGGCGTAGAACTGGCGGAAGTAGGCTTCGAAGAGATTGCGGTCGAGGGGATTGGCTGTTTGACCGTGGAGCACGCTGCGACAGACGTCGGCGCCTTTGCGCAGGGTGCCGGCGGGTATTTTTCCGGGCGGCACAAAGACGACGACCTTACCCATGCCGGGCAGTGCGCCTTCCCGGTTGCAGCGTCCGGCAGCCTGGGCAATGGAGTCGAGCCCGGCCAGTGCGCGGTACACCACCGGAAAATCCAGATCGACGCCGGCTTCGACAAGTTGGGTGCTGATGACCCGCAGCGGTGCCGTATCGTCGCCCCGCCGACGGGCGGCGAGGCGGGCCTTGATGTGGTCGATGACGTCCTTGCGATGGGCGCCGCACATCAGTGCCGAGAGGTGCAGCGTGCCCTTGGGCATGCGCCGGTGGAGTTCGCGGGCGCCGCCGCGGGTGTTGACGACGGCGAGGACGCTGTCGTGGTTGGTGAGTTCGTCGGCCAGGGCCGGCCATTCGGTGGGCGTCGTGAAGTCGGCCGGCAGGTGCACGTCGACGCGCTTGAGGGCGGCGTAGAGGGCGTCCGGGTCGTCCATGAGTTCGGTGGCGTCGTCGAGGCCGCGCAGGTTCATCGACGGGTCGAAATAGTCGGTGGTGGTGAGCGCGGGCTGGGTGGCGGTGCATAGCACGACGGTGACACCGTAGTGACGGATCAGCAGGCGCAGCACGTCGAGGATGGGTTGCAGGAATTCCGGCGGCAGTTGCTGGGCTTCGTCGAGGATCAGCACGCTGCCGACGAGTCGGTGCAGCTTGCGGCAGCGCGAGGTGCGCGCGGCGAAGAGGGATTCGAAGAGCTGGACGTTGGTGGTGACGACCAGCGGTGCGTCCCAGTTTTCGCAGGCGAGGCGCGAGGCGTGGGTTTCGTCGGCGGGCTCGCTTTCGGCTTGGCTGTGATGTTCGACGACGCATTCGCGGCCCAGGGAGGCGAAGACGTCGCGGAACACGTCGGCGGTCTGCTCGATGATGCTGGTGTAGGGAATGGCGTAGATGACGCGCCGCTTGCCGTGCGCAAGCGCGTGATCCAGCGCGAAGCCAAGGCTGGCGAGGGTTTTGCCGCCGCCGGTGGGCACGGTGAGGGTGTACAGGCCCGGCGCGGCGCCGGCCTTGCTGCGGCACTGGCGCAGGATGTCGGCGCGAATCCGGCGCACCGGTGTGTCGGCGGCGAAGCAGGCCATGTGGGCGTTGTAGGCGCCATGCATCTCGGAGAGGGTCGGGAAGTCACCGCGAGCGCCGGCTTTGCCCGAGTCCATGAAGGCTTCCGTGTCGAGGAAGTCGGCATCGACGAGGGCCGAAAACAACATGCGCAGCCACAGGGCGAAGGCGCCGGGGGTGAGGATGCCGCCGGGCACTGCGTCTTTGAGGTTGAGCGGGATGTCGGTTTCGCGGATGGCGGCAGGTGCGGCGCTTAGCGCATCGGCGTATTCGCGGCGGGCGTCGTCCGAGGCGAGGCGAGCTTTCAAGCCGCCGTGCCAGTCGGCCAGTCCGGCGTGGTGCCCGGCGATGAGGTAGGCGAGCACCGGGGCGGCCAGTTTGCCGGCCGGGCCGTGACGGGATGCGAGGGCTTCGAGGGCGTGCAGTGCGCCGGCCGCCGAGTGGGTTTTGTCCTTGGAGGGCACACGGCCTTCGATGTGGGCGTCGGCGCAGTCGCGGATGTATTGCTGAAAGCCCGGCCGGTATTTGCCGAGGTCGTGCCACAGGCCGGCGAGGCGGGCCCAGTCGGCGGCGCCGAACGCGGCGGCATTGGCGGCGGCGCCCGCACCGACCTGCTGCAGGTGCTCGGCCAGATCGTGCCCACGCGGGCTACCGTCGGCGTGGGTGGCGGTGTGGGCGAGGAAGATGTCGTCGGGGAATTTCATCGCGCGGGTTCCGGTGAATGGATGCTGTTCATTCTGCATACCCCCATGCTCAAAACCTGATCATCGGGAATTTATCTTGGCCGCTGCTGCGTGTTCGGCGCGGACGGCTTCGCGTAGGAGGGCGGGGGAGATGACTTGCACGTGGCGGCCGTGGCGGAGGATGTCCATCAGCAGCTCGGGGGGCTGGCTGTAGGGCACGCGGAGTTCGAAGCCGCCGTCGGGCAGGGGCCGGCCTTGCTGGTCGGGGTGCCATTTTTCCTGGGCGACCCAGCGGCTGCGTTCGGCGCTGAAGTGGAGGACGGCCCATTCGACGTCGGCGCCGGCGAAGATGCCGTAACCGCTGCCGAGCACTTGGTCGAGGGTGGCGTCGTCGATGTCGCGGGCGGTGTCGTCGAGGATTTCGGCGCGCCGGATGGCGTCGAGGGCGAAGCTGCGCAGTTCGTTCCGCAGGTGGCACCAGGCGTCGAGATACCAGTTGTCGCGGTAGTGGATGAGGCGTTGGGGCGAGACTTCGCGGCGCGTGGTTCGGTCGGTGCCGCGGGCGTGGTATTCGATGACGAGACGCCGCCGGCGCAGGGTGGCGGAGCCGACCGCCTGGAAGTGTTCGAGCTGGAAGCTTCGCGCGCCAACGGTCTGGATGCGGATGCGGCGGGCGACTTCGGCGGCGGTGTCGTCGGCGCTGCCGAGAATGCGCCCGAGGCGGTCGAGGAGCGGCTGGATGTGGGGGCCGAGCAGGCCGCTGCCGTCGAGGTTGGCGAGCAGGTATTGCATGGTCAGCAGGGCGTGGATTTCTTCGGCGCTGAACCACAGGCCGGGCAGTTCGAACTGGGGGCCGAAGTCGTGGCGGGCGGCGTCGAGGCGGTAGCCGCCCTGTTCGCGGTCGAAGATCACCGGCGCGCCGAGGGTGTCGCGCACGTCGCGGAGGTAGCGGGTGAGGGTGGCGCGGGAGATGCCGAGTTCGTATTCGAGATCGCGGGCCGGGACGGCGCGGCGGTGGCCGAGCAGGCGGACGAGCTGGTGCAGCCGGTCGATGGGGATCAAGCGGGGAGCCTCGTTGGGGTGGGATGGGCCGGGGTGGAAGGGGAAGCTGGATGGTAGTCCTTCGGTCCGCCGCTGGCGATATGCCAAAAGTATTAGGCCGGCGGCGCCGGAAAAATTGAGCCACGACAGGGCGTGCCCGTTTGCGGGTGGCTATAGTCCTTGCCGCAGTTCGTCGCTGCGGTAGCATCGTTGCTTGTCCGGGCAGGGGTTCGGCGTGTTCTGGAGGAATGAGCGATGGCGGTGCTGACAGGCAAAAGGGCTTTGGTGACGGGGTCGACGTCGGGGATCGGGCTGGCGGTGGCGCGGGCGCTGGCCGCGGCAGGAGCGAAGGTGATGCTCAACGGTTCGCGGGCGGCGGAGGATGTGGAGGACGTGCGCGCCGCGCTGGCTGCCGAAACCGGCGCCGAGGTGGCCTACACGGCGGCCAATCTGGCGGTGCCGGCTTCGGCGCGGGCGCTGGTGGAGACCACAATCGCGGCCTTCGGCGGCCTGGATATTCTGGTGAACAACGCCGGCATCCAGCATGTGGCGGCGGTGGATGCCTTTCCCGACGACACCTGGGATCTGATGATGGCGATCAACGTGTCGGCGGTGTTCCACACCACCAAGGCGGCGTTGCCGACGATGAAGGAGCAGGGCTGGGGGCGGATCGTCAATATCGCGTCGGCCCACGGGTTGGTGGCGTCGCCGTTCAAGGCGCCCTATACGGCGAGCAAGCACGCGGTGGTGGGGTTTTCCAAGGCGGTGGCGCTGGAGGTGGCGGAGCAGGGCATCACCTGCAACGCTCTGTGCCCCGGTTACGTGCGCACGCCGCTGGTGGATAAGCAGGTGGCGGATCAGGCAAAGGTGCACAACATGCCGGAAGACCGGGTGATCCGCGAGGTGATCCTTGCCGCGCAGCCGACCCGGCGCTTTGTCGAGGCCGACGAGGTGGCGGCCTTTGCGGTGTTTTTGTGTTCGGATGCGGCAAGGTCGGCGACCGGCGCGGCGTTGTCGATGGATGGGGGCTGGACGGCGAGGTAGCCGGCTCCCTACAAACAGGCGGAAAAGAGCGGACATGGAAGAATTCATTGGCGGCTTGTGGCATCGCTTCATCACCCGCGCGGCAACGCGCAGCCACCCGCAGGCGGCGGTCCGGCTCGACGACATCGAACGCACGGCGGGCATCCTGTTCCGGGCGCTGGGGGGCGATCCGGGTTTGCGCGTGGCGCCGGCCGCCGAGCTTGAACACGGCGCGCGGCGCAGCTGGTTGGCGCGCCTCGCCCACGTCGGCGAAAAGGCCGCCCACGCCGCGCGGGATGCCGAAACCCTGCGTCTGCCGGCCGAAATCGCGCTCTTTCCCGAACGCGGCCTCAACCGCGATCTCTACCTGTGGCTGATCGCCCAGGGCGCGGCGCTGCCCGAAGGCGGGCTCGACGCGGACGGCTGGATCGCCGCCAATCAGCAGGCCAGCGCCGCCACCCTGGCGGCCTTTCCGGGCTTTGCGTCGCGCTACCGTCGGCTGGTGGCGGCGGTGATCGCCGAGCGGCCCGATCCGGCCCGGCTCCCGGCCGACGAAGCCGCCGCCGAACGTGCGATCCGTCGGGCGCTGGCGGAGCCGGGCAGCGTTGCCGCCTTGCCGCCGGCCCGGCGTCCGCCGACCCCGGTGGCCTTGTGGCTCTATCCGGCGCCGGTGGCCGTCGACCGCCGCGAAGGGCCGGCCAACCCCAGCCCGGCCGAGGGCAAGGAAGGCGGCGCCAAGTCGTCCGACGCCACCGACCGCCGCCGTCAGGCCCAGCGCGAGGACATGCCCGACGGCAGGAATGGCCTGATCCTGCCCTTCCGTGCCGAGAGCCTGCTGTCGTTTGCCGAATACGTGAAGGTCAATCGCGGCCACGACGACGAGGCCGACGACAACCCGGCCCGCGCCGCCGCCGAAATGGACCGGATCTCCGTGGCCCAGGACGGTACCGACACCGCTTCCAAGGTGCGCTTCGATCTCGATCTGCCCTCCGCCGCCCACGACGACCGTCCGCTCGAAACCGGCATCCTGCTTCCCGAGTGGGACTGGAAGAAGCAGCAGCTCAAACGCAACGTGTGCAGCCTGACCATCCTCGACCCCCGCGACGCCCAAGCCTGCGCGCTGCCGTCGCGCCTGCTGCGTCCGGCCCGGCGCCTGCGCCATCAGCTCGAAGCGTTGACCCCGGCGCGGCGCTGGCTCAAGAACCAGCCCGACGGCCCGGAGCTGGACATCGACGCCTGCGTGCGCGCCTTCGCCGACCGCCGCACCGGGCATTCGGTGGGCGCCAGCGGCGGCTATCTGTCGTGCGAGCGCCGCGAACGCGACCTGTGCTGTCTGGTGCTGGCCGATCTGTCGCTGTCCACCGACACCTGGGTGAGCGACGAGCAGCGCGTGATCGACGTGATCCGCGACAGCCTGTGGCTGTTCTCCGAAGCGCTCGGCGCCACCGGCGACCCCTTCGGGCTGTACGGCTTCTCGTCGCGCAGGCGTGAGCACATCCGTTTTCATCGCATCAAGGATTTCGACGAGCCCATCGACGACCGCATCCGCGGCCGCATCGGCGCCCTCAAGCCGGGCTTCTACACGCGGATGGGGGCGGCGGTCCGCTACGCCACCCAGATTCTCGCCAAGCGCCCCGAGTCCCTGCGCCTGTTGCTGATCCTCTCGGATGGCAAGCCCAACGACGTGGACCACTACGAAGGCCGCTACGGCATCGAAGACACCCGGATGAGCCTCAACGCCGCGCGCCAGCAGGGTGTGCGGCCTTTCTGCGTGACCATCGACAAGGAAGGCCAGGGCTATCTGCCGCACCTCTTCGGCCCGGCCGGCTACACCATCCTGCGCAATCCGGCCGAACTCCCGGCCCGTCTGCCGCTGCTCTACGCCCAGCTCACCGGCGCTTGAACGTTCAGCCGCGGAAGGCGCCGGCGTCCGCTTCGAAGCATTCGCCCAGCCAGTCGGCCACCGCCGCCACGCGGGGCAGCCGGCGGGCGTCGGGATGGACCAGCAGCCACAGGTCGCGGCTCAGCACCGGCTGCGGCCCGCTTTCGCGCACCAGTCCGGGCGTGGCATCGGCCAGAAAGCACGGCAGGACGGCCCGGCCGATGCCGACGGCCACCGCGCCGAGCAGGCCGGCGAGCTTGTTGCTGCGCAGTCGCACGCGTCCGCCGGCGAGCTGCCCGGCCAGCCAGCGCATCTCCGGGGTGTGGGCCAGTTCGTCGTCGTAGGTCACCCAGTCGTCGCTCCGGGTCGGGTCGGGCTGCGCCGGGCCGTAGACGGCGAAGCCCACGTCGGCCAGTTTGCGGATCAGGAAGTCGCCGCTTTCCGGGCGGGCCAGCCGGATCGCGATGTCGGCCTCGCGGCGCGACACGTTGAGGTTGTCGTTGCTGGCGATCAGCTCGACGACCAGCTCCGGGTGGCGGGCATAGAGGCCGGGCAGGCGCGGCACCAGATAGTCGCCGACGATGGCGCCGACCGCGGTGAGGCGCACCACGCCGCTCACCGCCTGGGCGCCGGCTTCGGCCAGGCGCGCCAGACCGGCCACATCCTCTTCGATGCGCATGGCCCGTTCGAGCACGTCGGCACCCACGCCGGTGGGGCGCCAGTGGCCGTCGCTGCGTTCGAAGAGCGGGGTGCCGAGGGCGTCTTCCAGCGCCCGCAGGCGGCGGGCGACGGTGGTCTGGTCCACTTTGAGGTGTCGCGCCGCGGCGGCGAGGGTGGCGCTGCGGCCGATTTCGACGAGAAAGCGCAGGTCGTCCCAGTTCATGGCGATGTTCCGGAGGGGGGGAGATGGGGCTGCAATTTTGCAGGAATGATCTGCATAGATGTGGATTTACGCAGGGATCGGCGTGGCCCAGACTGGCTTCACCGAATGCTTTTTCCAAGGAGAACCGCGATGAACGCACCCTTCACCCTGCGTCAGCTCACCGGCAAACCGGCCGTGCCGGCGCCCCTGTCCCAATCCGTACTGGTCATCGTCGATGCCCAGAACGTCTATCGCAACGGGCCGTTGCAGCTCGAGGGCGTCGAGCCGGCGCTGGACGAGTGCGCGCGGCTGCTGGCCCGCGCCCGGGCGCTGAAGGTGCCGGTGATCCACATCCAGCACGATGCGGGCCCCGGCTCGCCCTTCGACATCCATGCCGAGAGCGGCGCGATTGCCGACAAGGTGACACCGGCGGCGGGCGAGGCGGTGGTGGTCAAACGGCTGGCGAACGCCTTCATCGGCACCGACCTGGAAAGCCACTTGCAGGCGCTGGGCGAGCCGCGGCAGCTGGTCGTCGTCGGCTTCATGACCCATAACTGCGTCAACTCGACGGCGCGGGGTGCGGTGAATCTGGGCTACCCGGTGTGCGTGCCGGCCGCCGCGACGGCGACCCGCGCCTTGCCCGCGCCGGGCGGCGGTGCGGTGCCGGCGGCGGAGGTGCAGCGGGCGAACCTCGCCGGCTTGTCGGATGTGTTTGCGGTGGTGGTGGCGGGCGGGGCGGAGATTCCGGACTGACGCCCGGCTTCCGCGGCGCTCAGGCCTGACTTTCGACCCGGCGCCGTCGGGCGAGGTAGGTCGGGCCGAGTTCGGAGGCGAGGCTGGCGGCCTTGAGCCAGATTTCCGGATGGGGGCGGAAGCTGTCGCGGAATTGCCGCCACAGGGGCGAGGCCTTGTGCAGCAGTTCGTGGATCAGGGTGTCGAGCAGATCGAGCGCATCGTCGTCGGACAGGCGCGCGAGGTAGCGCGGGTTGAGGCGCAGGGTGTCGGAATGCCAGCGGTACTGGCCGAAGACCCGGCCGGACGGCGACAGTTTGCGGGTGCACAGACGCTTGGGAATGCCCAGGTGCGGAAGGGATTCGCGCACCAGTTCGAGGGCCAGATCGATGTCGCGTTGGGTCATCGCAGCGCGTCCCGGGGTGGTGGCGTCAAACGCCCCAGGTGACTGGCACCTTGTCTTTCAGCGAGCGTTCGAGCAGTTCAAGGAGCGGGACGGCCCGCTGGAAGAAGCTGACTCCGCCGCCGGACGGCTTGGCCTCGGCCTCTTCGGCTTCGGCCTCGGCGGCTTGGGCCGCGAGTTGGGCCTTGTCCGCCTCGATGGCCGTCCTGACGGCGGCGATGGCGCCGGGCAATTGTTCGACGGTGACGATTCCCTTGGCGTCGGATGGGTCCTTGCCGAGTACGCCGAGCATTTCCTTGCCGTTCTTTTCAAACATGATCACGTCGCCGCTGGCGGGCGATTTGAAGACGATCAGCATGGTGCGGGCTCCTTGCAGTGGAATGGAGCCATTGTAATCCGGCGTGGCGCTTTCTCGGAAAACCCCAACAGCCTTTCAAGGGCGGCAGTGCTACTGTGCGCCTCCAGGTTTCCGTGAGCGTCAATTGTGGATAAAGGCAAAACCCTCGCCGGCATCGGCTGCGGCCTAGGGGCATACGTGATGTGGGGGTTCTTCCCCCTGTTCTTCCGTCAGTTGGGCCATGTCAGCCCGCTCGACGTATTGTGCAACCGCGCGTTGTGGGGCTGTCTGGTGGTGGGGCTGATCCTCGCCGTGCGCCGGAGCTGGGACAAGGTGGGGGCGGCGCTGCGGCGGCCGGGCACGCTGCCGCGTCTCACCCTCGCGGCGCTGTTGATCGGGTCCAACTGGCTGGGCTTTTTGTGGGCGGTGGACCAGCATCTGGTGATCGCCGGCAGCCTGGGCTATTTCCTGACGCCGCTGGTGAACGTGCTGCTCGGCATGCTGGTGCTCAAGGAGCGCCTCGACGGCAAGGAGTGGATTGCGGTGGGGCTGGCGCTGGCGGCGGTGGGCAACGAGTTCATCGCTCTCGGCAGCTTGCCGTGGGTGTCGCTGTTTCTTGGCGGCACCTTCGGTTTTTACGGGCTGGTGCGCAAGCAGGTGCCGGTGGATGCGGTGTCCGGGCTGCTCCTCGAAACCCTGTCGATGCTGCCGCTGGTGCTGATCTACGCGGTATGGCAAGCCAGCCAGGGCCACGCGGTGTTCACCGGCCACGACGGTCTGACCGATTTTCTGCTGGCCATGTCCGGGGTGATGACGGCGCTGCCGCTGATGCTCTTCGCCGCCGCCACCCAGCGGCTCAATCTGGCCACGGTGGGCATGCTGATGTACATCAACCCGACGATGCAGCTTTTGACCGCGGTGTGGGTGTTCGGCGAGGAGTTGCAGCCGGCCCGGCTGGTAAGCTTCGCGCTGATCTGGTCGGGGCTGTTGTTCTATAGCTGGTCCGGCTGGCAGAAATACAAGAACGCAGTCTGAACGGAGCGGCCCTTGCGCATCGGTATCGACCTCGGCGGCACCAAAATCGAAATCATCGCCTTCGACGACGACGGGCGGACGCTCGACCGGCGTCGGGTGGCGACGCCCCAGGGCGATTACGCGGCCACGCTGGCGGCGGTGGCGGGGCTGGTCGAGGCGCTCGAGAGCGGGCAGGGCCGGCGCGGCACGGTCGGGGTCGGCATGCCGGGCACCTTGTCGAGAGCGAGCGGGCTGGTCAAGAACGCCAACTCCACCTGTCTGATCGGCCGGCCCTTGCGGGACGATCTGCAGCGCCTGCTCGGCCGCGAGGTGCGCCTGGCCAACGATGCCAACTGCTTTGCGCTGTCCGAAGCGGTGGATGGCGCGGCGGCCGGTGCGGCGGTGGTGTTCGGAGTGATCGTCGGCACCGGTGTCGGCGGCGGCATCGTCGTGCATGGACAGGTGCTCGACGGCCCCAACGGAATTGCCGGCGAATGGGGGCATAACCCGCTGCCCTTGCCGGCTGGCGCCGAGCTGCCGTTGCCGGCCTGCTATTGCGGGCGCGCGGGCTGCATCGAAACCTATCTGTCCGGCCCCGGCATGGCACGGGACCACGCCCGGGCGGGCGGCGCGACATTGACTGCGGAAGCCCTCGTCGCCGCGGCGGCGTCCGGCGACGCGGCCTGCGAAGCCACGCTGCAGCGCTATGAGCAGCGGCTGGCGCAGGCGCTGGCGGGGGTTGTCAATCTGCTCGATCCGGACGTGATCGTGCTGGGCGGCGGTTTGTCGAACCTCGACCGGCTCTACGCGAGCGTGCCCCGGCTGTGGCTGCCGCACGTGTTTTCCGACCGGGTGGAGACGCGCCTCGTCAAAGCGGCCCACGGCGACTCGTCCGGCGTCCGCGGGGCGGCCTGGTTGTGGCCGGCTTGACATACTCCGCCCGCCTTGGAGCACAATGGCTGCTGTCTCGGCCTTTTTCTCCAATAAATCAATGAATTCAAGCATCGACGCGGTTTTTGTCGGCGGGCTCCGTGCGCTGCCGCCGGAAGGCCAGTTGACGGGGATGTTCAAAACGCGGGTCGCTGGGCCGGTGGCCGTGGGGCGCGAAGGCCTGCAGGGCGATGTGCAGGCCGACCGGCGGGTGCATGGCGGGCCGGAGAAGGCCGTGCATTACTACCCGGCCGAACATTACGCCCGGCTCGCCGAGCGGGTGCCGGCCTTGGCCGGGCTGTTGCTGCCCGGCGTGCTCGGCGAGAACCTGTCCGGATTCGGCCTCAGCGAAGAGACGGTGTGCATCGGCGATGTGTTCGCCATCGGCGGCTGCCGTCTCCAGGTCAGCCAGCCGCGTCAGCCGTGCTGGAAGATCAGCCACCGTCTGGGGCATGCGCCGATGTCGCGCCTGATTGCCGATCTGGGTTGTACCGGCTGGTATTTCCGGGTGCTGCAGGCAGGGGAGATCGAAGCCGGGGATACCGTCGAATGCGTCGAACGTCCGGCGCCGGGCTTGAGTCTGGCGCGCCTGTGGGCGGTCAAGGAGGCCCACCGTCCGGACCCCGCCGAACTGGAATGTCTGGCCGCGGCGCCCGGACTCAATCCGGACTGGGCTGCCCGCCTGCGTGCCCGCGCGGTCTGGCTGGCCACGCAGGGACCCTGACGGGCCGCGGCTTGATTACCGTCTGAACTCGACTACAAATGAACTTCGGCCCCCCTCCGACCACCGACGAGACTTCGATCATGCTGCCTGCCTGTATCCCCACACACTCCGCCGCACCCTATTGCGAGTTGTTCGGCAGTCTTCTGCTGGCCAACATGGACGTTTCCGTGCGCCTGAATTATCTGCTCAGCCGGCTGGCGGTCGGCGTCGCGGAAAGCAGTCTGCGCAGCCAGATACTGGAGGCCGACGAGCGCTATTTGCTGGCCGACCGGGCGATTCTGCAGGATCGGGTGACGGTGGTGCTGGAGGCCGGGGCGGAGGGGTGCATGACGATTCTGCGCAGCTATATCGACGAAGTCGCCCAGGCCCAGATCCGTTGCCTGAGGGGCACGTTTGGCATCGACGGGAGCAAGGGGGAAGAACCCGTCCGCAGCCTGCCTTTTGTGCGGGCTGCGGCAATGGCAGGCGGGCGGGCGCGACAGGTTGCCGGCGCGTTCAGCGCAAGGGGATGACCAGCGGCGCGATGTCGATGGTGACGGCCGGCCGCGAGGGGTAGGCGTAGACCGGCTGGGGCGCGTAGATGATGGGACGTTCGTACACCACGCGGGGCGGCGGAGCATAGGCCGGCGCGGCGTAGACCGGCGGCGGGCCGTAGTAGTAGGCGCCGCGGTCGTGGCGGTGGTGATGGTGGTGCCGCCCGCCCCAGCCGTGTTCGCCGCGGTCGGCGCTGGCGGGTAGGGACAGACCCAAGGCAAGGCTGCCGAGCAGGCCTGCGGCGATGAGGTGGCGGGGTGCGGGCATTTTTTTCTCCTCGAAGGTCCGGTCTTGGCGTCCGGTTTGAGTGACCGATGGTCGCGAGGATAGCCGGCGTTCCAGCGCCCGCCGGCAGGGATTTGTAAGCAGAAATGGTCGGGCGGCGTGGCCTTGACCCTGGATCGGCGGGCCCGTCGCAGCGGAAGACCGCCTTCCGGCCTGCTTCCGCTGCGCTTTTTGCACCGGCGCTGCCGGCGCGGGCCGCGCCTTGAAGCTTGCAGAATACTTACATTTTATTGTCGCCTATTCCGGCGGTGCGGCTGGCATTGGCGTCGATGAGGGTTTGGCGCCAGCGGCCGATGGCGGCGGCGAGGGCGTCCCGGCCGATGGGTTTGGGAACGTAGTCGTCCATGCCGGCGGCCAGCGCGGCATTGCGTTCTTCGGTCATGGCGTCGGCGCTGACGCCGATGATGTAAGCCCGATTGCCAGCGTCGCGCAGGGCGCGGGTGGCGTCGAGTCCGTCGCGGCGCGGCATGCGGGCATCCATGAAGATCAGTTCGAAGTCGGTTTCGGCGCAGCGTTCGAGGGCTTCTTCGCCGTCGACGGCGAAAACGATGTCGTGGGCGCCGAAGCGTTCGAGCATGCGGGCGATCACGGTGCGGTTGATCGGGTTGTCTTCGGCAACCAGGATCCGCGTCGTGCGGCGCAGGATGGGGCGCGCGGCCAGCCCAGCTTCGCCATCGTCGCCGGCTCCGGCGCCGGTTTCGAGGGTGACGGTGAACCAGAAGCGCGAACCGCGGCCTTCTTCGCTCTCCACGCCGATGTCGCCGCCCATCAGCCCGCACAGCATGCGGCAGATCGACAGGCCGAGGCCGGTGCCGCCATAGCGGCGGGTGGTGGACATGTCGGCCTGCTCGAAGGGCGTGAAGATGTGCCGGCATTTGTCCGGCGCAATGCCGATGCCGGTATCGCTGACCGTGACCCGCAGGGCGGTCCGGCCGGCGGTGCGTCCGCCGCTGGCGACATGTAAGGCGATCTGCCCGCGGGAGGTGAATTTGAAGGCATTGCCGACGAGGTTGACGATGATCTGACGCAGGCGGGTCGGGTCGCCGAGCAATACCCGCGGCACGTCGTCGGCCACCGCGGTGATGAATTCCAGCGGCCGGTCGGCGGTTTTCGGGCGGAACAGCTTGTCTACGTCGGACACCACCTGGCGCAGGTCGAAGCCGATTTTTTCGAGGGTCAGCTTGCGCGCCTCGATCTTCGAGTAGTCGAGGATGTCGTTGATGATGGCGAGCAGGGCTTCGCTGCTGCTCTGGATGGTGGCGATGTATTCGCTCTGCTCATCGGTGTGCGGCATCATCTTGAGGAGCTGGGCCATGCCGATGATGCCGTTCATCGGGGTGCGGATTTCGTGGGACATCATCGCCAGAAAATCGCTCTTGGCCTTGCTGGCCGAGGTGGCGGCGTCGCGGGCGGCGATCAGCGCCTGCTCGGCCTTGTGGCGTTCGGTGACGTCGGTGATGCAGAACACCCGCCCGATCACTTCGTCGTCGTGACGGGCAGGGCGCGAGCTGGCTTCGAAGATGCGTCCGTCGCGCAGCGGCAGGGTGTCGAAGGTTTCGGTGAGATCCTGGCTGTGGGCGGTGAGCAGGGTCAGCAGCGCGGCCGGGTTTTCGACGGCGCGGGCGAGGTGGTCGAGGATGGCGCGGTCGTCGTGGCGGGTCAGCAGTTCTTCGGGCAGCTGCCACAGGCCGGCCATGCGGCGGTTCATGTTGACGATGCGGCCGTCGCCGTCGAGCACCAGAATGCCGTCGGCGGTGGCTTCGAGGGTGGCGCGCAGGCGCGAGCCCATTTCCGCCAGCTCGCTTTCGGCGCGTTGCTGGGCGCCGATGTCGGTGGCGCGCACCAGCACGCCTTCGGGCACGCGGCGCACGGTTTTGCGGGCGACCAGCAGGCTGCCGTCGGCGCGGCGGTAGAGGCCTTCCATCGTCTGCTCGTCGGTGCCGCTGCCGCCACGTACTTCTTCCCAGAAGAAGACGTCGGCGAGGGCGCATTCGATTTCGGTGATCGGCTGACCGACGAGGGTGTCGGGCGGGTAGCCCAGCAGCCGCGAGGCCGCCGGGTTGGCGGCAAGGATGGCGAGGCTGGCGGGGTCGACGAGGAACAGGATTTCCTCGGCGCCGGCCAGCAGTGCGTCCTGGTAGCGGGCGTTCATGGCGTGCGCCCCTGACGGGAGTCGGAGTCGAAATAGTAGGTGACCCGCTTGCGCGGGCTGAGGTATTCATAGACCTCGGGCGGCAGATGGATCGGGCGCAGCGCCTTGGCAATGTTGATGTCCGGCTCCTGTTCGAGATCGAGCATGATCGCCTCGTCGCGGGGCACGCTCGGATCGAACACGGTGACCCACGGCCGCAGGGGTTTGACCGGGTTGACCGACGAGACCAGCGCCAACGCGTCGTTGGAGAGCCGGACCACCGAGCCCGGCGGATAGACCCCGAGGCTGCGGATCATCACTTGAAGGGCGCGGGCGTCGAACTTGGCGCGGCGCTGGGCGAACATCAGCGACAGGGCTTCATGGGGTGTCATGGCCTTGGCGAGATCCGGCGGGTTGCACAGGTTGTCGTAGTAATTGACGAGGGAGACGATGCGCGCCAGCGGGTCGATCTGCTCGCCTTTCAGGCGTTTGGGGTAGCCGCTGCCGTCGGCCAGTTCGTGGTGCTGGGCGATGACCCGCAACACCGCGTCGGGCAGGCCGATCTGTTTGCCGAGGCGCACGCCGTATTCGCAGTGCAGTTCGCGCAGGTTGCGCTCCGGGGTGCTCAGGTCGTGGCGGGGGCGGGCGAGGCGTTCCGGAATGTCGGCCAGACCGACGTCGTGAAGCAGCGCGCCGACGCCCAGCAGCTGGCATTGGGGCCGCGTGAAGTCCAAATCCTTGGCCAGCATCATCGACAGGATCGAGACGTTGAGGCCGTGAAAATAGGCTTCTTCGCCGCCGGCGTGTTCGCCCATCACGTGGAGGGCCGCTTCCGGCCGGTCGAGGAAGGCGACCACCATCTGGTTCACCAGTTCGCCCGCTTCTTCGAGGCATTCCTTCGGGCGGGCGAACAGGTTCTTGTTGATGTTGCGCATCACCCCGGCGGCTTTGATGAAGGCTTTTTCCACCTCCAGCACCTGACGCTTGCGCTGGGCCAGCCGGGCGATGCGTTCGCGTTTGCTGGCCAGGGCGGCGCTGGTGTCGGGGTCTTCGACGATCGGCTCGGGCGGTGGGGCGACCGGCTCCGGTTGGGCGGCCATGCCCCGCGGTTGGACGTCGGAGCGCTCCGGGTCGTAGCGGAATTGCCTTACGCCGAGTTCGCGCAGGGTCTTGATCTGCTCGACCGAGCGGATCTTGAAGCTGTTGAAGCTGAACGGATGGCTGAACCAGGGCAGGTCGATATGGACGAACAGTCCCACGCACAACTGGTCGGGCGTGACGACGAACTCCTGGGGCGGTTGAGGTGGCATTGGGCGATGGCGGAGGGGCTTGGGTCCTATGTCGGCTTTCCGACGCGGAAGTTTAGGGCCATGTGCCACGGGCACTGCCGCGATGGCGAATTGCGCCCCCGCGCCCCGTTTTCAGGCGCCCACGAGGATCACCTGCACGCTGCGCGGGCCGTGGGCGCCGAGTTGCATCGTCAGCTCCACGTCGCCGGTGCGCGATGGGCCGGAGACGATGTTGACCGTGCGCGGGATGCCCTCCGGGCGGGCGCGCAGCAGTGCCCAGGCATCTTCGAAGTGACGCACGATCTGCCTGGTATGCAGCACCGCGAGGTGATGGTCGGGCACGAAGTTGAGCGTGGTCGGGCTGTCCGGGCCGGCGGCCAGCATCACGCTGCCGATCTCGGCGATGCCGGCCAGACAGGGGGTGACGGAGAGGATTTCTTCCTTGCCGGCCGGCCCCGGGTGGTGGATGAAATCCGCCGGCCAGGCCAGCCCGGCGAGGGGCCGGGCCACCGCCGCACGGGGCGGCAGGCCGTGCCGGTGGCGGTAGGCGGCGACGGCGTCGGGCAGTTCGGCCAAGCTGGCGATCCGCGCGACGGTGCCGGCGCGGCTTTCGAATTTTTCGATGAATCGCTGGATCGGGTCGTCGTCGAAACCGAGGCGGGTGTGACGGGGGACGCGGGCATCGAGCGCGGCGGCGGCGTCGGCCGGGAGCGGGCCGCGCCCGAGGGCGGCGCGGATCTGACCGAGAATGGTTTGACGGGCGTCGGACATGGAGAGGTTCCTTTACTTGCGGCGGGCCTGCCAGAGTTCGAGAAAGGTCTGGCCTTGCGGTGCCGGCAGGTCGCGCAGGCCGCTCCAGGCTGCGCCGCCGGGCAGGTTGGCGATGCGCCCGGCGCTGCCGCCCATCTTCTTGAGCACGCGGGCCGCCATGCGGTTGGCAAACTGATACAGCCGCGGGCGCTCGGCGACGAAGCGCCAGGCGCCGATGGCGCGGGTCTGGCCGGGCGGGCGCAGACCTTGTTCGTGCTGCCGGTGACGCAGTTCGCGCAGCAGCTCGGGCAGCGGGATGCGCACCGGGCACACCGACTGGCAGCGGCCGTTGAGGGTGCAGGCGTTGGGCAGGTCGCGGGTGGCGTCGAGGCCGACGAAGAGCGGTGTGAGCACCGCGCCCATCGGGCCGGGATAGACCCAGCCGTAGGCGTGGCCGCCCACCGCGCCATAGACCGGGCAGTGGTTCATGCAGGCGCCGCAGCGGATGCAGCGCAGCATGTCCTGGAACTTGCCGCCGAGCATCTTGCTGCGACCGTTGTCCACCAGCACCACGTGGTATTCCTCGGGGCCGTCCACGTCGCCGGGCCGGCGTGGGCCGGTGGAGAGCGTGGTGTAGGTTTCGGTCTCCTGACCGGTGGCGCTGCGGGCCAGGATGCGCAAAAACAGCGCCACGTCGTCCAGGGTGGGCACGATGCGCTCGATCCCGCTGGTGACGATGTGCACCCGCGCCAGGGTCTGGGTGAGATCGCCGTTGCCTTCGTTGGTGACGATGATCGACGAGCCGGTTTCGGCCACCAGATAGTTGCCGCCGGTGATGCCCACGTCGGCCTGGAAGTATTTTTCCCGCAGCACCAGCCGCGCTTCGGTGACCAGCTCGCCCACGGTGGTCTTGCGCGGGCCGCCGTGGGCGGCTTCGAACAGCTCGGCCACCTGGGCTTTGGTCTTGTGGATGGCCGGCGCGATGATGTGGGAGGGCGGTTCGTGGGCGAGCTGGATGATGTATTCGCCCAGGTCGGTTTCGACCACCGTGTAGCCTTGTTCTTCCAGCGCTTCGTTGAGGCCGATTTCTTCGGACACCATCGACTTGCCCTTGGTGACCACCTTGGCGTCCACCCGCTGGCAGATGTCCAGGACGATGCGCCGGGCGTCCTCCGCGTCCGCGGCCCAATGCACATGGCCGCCGGCCGCGGTGACGCTGGCTTCGAAACGTTCGAGATAGTGGTCGAGATTGGCCAGCACGTGGTTTTTCACGTCGCGGGCCTGGTCGCGCATCGCCTCGAACTCGGGCACGCCGGCCACCAGCGCGGCCCGACCGTTTACGAAGCCCTTGCGGGACTGGCCGAGGGCTTGGCGCAGATTCGGATCGGCCAGCGCGACCAGCGTCTTTTCCTTGAAGCGGGGGCTGCCGACTTTCATTTCTGCACCTCTTGTTGGTCGCCGATGCCTGCGCCGTCGGCCATGCCGGCCAGCACCTCGGCGGTGTGGAAGACTTTCACCGGCGACCCGCAACGTTTCAGCCGCCCGGCCAGATGGAGCAGGCAACCCAGATCGCCGCCAAGGAGCGTGTCCGCGCCGGTGGCGGCCACGCAGGCCAGCTTGTCGTCGGCCATGCGCCCGGAAATCTCCGGGTAGCTCACGCAGAAGCTGCCGCCGAAGCCGCAGCAGACTTCGGTATCGCTCATCTCGGCGAGCTTCAGTCCACCCACCGAGCCGAGCAGCAGGCGCGGCTGGGCCTTGACGCCCAGCTCGCGCAGGCCGGAGCAGGAATCGTGGTAGGTGACTGTGCCGGCATAGTCGGCCGCCACCGCCCGCACGCCGCGCACGTCGGCGAGGAAGGACAGCAGTTCGAAGCTCCTGGCGGCCAGCGCTTCGGCCCGGGGCCGCCAGTCGGCGTCGTCGGCGAACAGCTTGGGGTAATCGTGGCGGATCGTCGCCATGCACGAACCGGACGGTCCGACCACGTAGTCGAAACCCTCGAAAGCGGCGATCACTTGCTTGGCCAGCGCCCGCGCCGCGTCGAAGTCGCCGGCGTTGTAGCCCGGCTGGCCGCAGCAGGTCTGGGCCAGCGGCACTTCAACCGAGCAGCCGGCGTCCTCCAGCAGCTTGACCGCCGCGAAACCCACATTCGGGCGGAAGAGGTTCATCAGACAAGTGGCGAAAAGGCCGACGCGGGGAGACATGGAAAATCCTTGAAGGTGGGGCTGGAGGGCGGGTCGGAAGTCCGTCGAGCGCGGCAGCGATGTGCGTGCGACCGCAGTCGCGGGGCTTCGGCGCTCGCTTCCGGTGCGCATTGTATGCGCGTCGGTGCGGCGGGCGGAGGCGGACAGGAAGAGATTCGCGTGGCGGATGGCGCGCCGGGCGGTGGGTGTCCGGCCGACACGGCGGGCTCGGCGGCTTGGGTGGGGGCGGCCTGCCCGGCCCGCGGCGCGGTGGTATAAATCGGCTTCCGATCCGCAAACCTTCGACGTATGGAACTCGATTTGACCGGCTGGATCGTCACCGCGATCGCCATTCTGCTTACCGGTATTTCCAAGTCCGGGCTCGGCGGTGCGCTGGGCGGGCTGGCGGTGCCGTTCATGTCCATGTGGCTGTCGCCGCGGGATGCGGTGGCGGTGATGCTGCCGGTGCTGATCGCGATGGATCTGTTCGGCATCCGTGCCTGGCGGGGCAAGGCGGATTGGGCCGAGTTGCGCCTGTTGCTGCCCGCGGCGCTGGTTGGCATTGCGGTCGGGTCGCTGAGCTTCGGCATGATGTCCGACCGCATGGTGAAGGGGGCGGTGGGCTTCATTGCGGTGGCGTTCGCCCTCGACCGCCTGTTGAGGCAGGGCAAGGCGCTGGCGCCCACCGGTCCGTTGCGTAATTTTGCGTGGCTGTGCGGCGCCGGTGCCGGCTTCACCAGCACGTTGGCGCATGCCGGCGGCCCGCCGGTGATGATTTATCTGCTGACCCGGCGCTTGCCGCGGGAGGCTTTTGCCGGCACTTCGGTGTTTTTCTTTGCGGCGATCAATCTGGCCAAACTGCCGTTCTACATCGGGCTCGATCTGTTCAGCCGCGACACGCTGGCGATGTCGGCCATGTTGTTGCCGCTGGTGCCGGTGGGGGTGTGGCTGGGCATGCGCCTGCTGAAGTGGATTCCGGAGCGTCCGTTCTATCTGCTCGCCACGGCGGCGCTCGGGCTGTCGGGCGTGAAGCTGTTGTGGGATGGGGTGGTGGGCTGAGCGCGCTTCATGCCGTCGGGGTTTCGACGGCGCGGTGCCTGGCGGGGTGGAGCGGCGGGATGTCGCTGTTGTAGATGACGACGCGGTTTCCGCCGCTTTTCTTGGCGTGGTACATGGCTTCGTCGGCGTGCTTGATGAGCCCGAGACTGTCGTCGGCATGGGTCGGGAAGATGCTGACGCCGATGCTGGCCGACAGCGGCAGGCTGCTGCCGCGCGGGGCGCTGCCGGATATCGCCGCGAGCATGCGCTTCATGATGTCTTCGAGTTGGGGAAGGTCGGCAAAGCCATTCACCAGCAGTACGAATTCGTCGCCGCCCCAGCGCGCCACGGTATCGCCGAGCCGCAGGCTGTTTTCCAGCCGGTGGGCCACTTCCTGCAGCACTTCGTCGCCGGCCCTGTGGCCGAGGCTGTCGTTGATCGGCTTGAAGCCGTCGAGGTCGGCGAGACACAGGGCGATCTTGTGGCCGCGGCGTCGGGCCTGGGCCAGCGCCTGGGTGAGGCGGTCGTCGAGGAGGTTGCGGTTGGGCAGTCCGGTGAGGGCGTCGTGGTGGGCCATGTCGCTGAGTTTCCGGCGCGAGGCCTTGAGTTCGACGTTGAGGCGGCGGGTGCGCAGATAGAGGATGGTCAGCGCCACGGCGGTCAGGAGCAGCGCGGCCATGATGTGCGCGGCGTATGAGTGCACGAGCTGGGACAGGGTGATTTCGTCGGGCTTGTCGAAGGGGTAGACGCGGTGCCGGCGCATGATGGTCTGGACGCGTTGGTATTCGAGCGGCGTGGACCAGCGGTGGTAGCGGGCGCTGCGCGCGGCGGGGCTGTCGGGGGGCATCAGCAGCAGGGCGGCGGTGACCTGATTGGAGATGTCGATCGGCACGTGGGGCGCGGCGGCGAGCGGCCATTCGGGATAGAGCTCGGTGCTGATCAGGAAGGGGAAGTCGGCCGGGGAGGTCGGGTTGACGATGCGTAGCCGGGCGAGATCGATCTTGCCTTCGCGGGCCATCGCTTCGAGCACGCCGGTGCGCACGAATCCGACGTCGGCCTCGCCGTCGAGGACGGCCATGACGCAGCGATCCTGGGGGAAGCCGAAGTAGCGGATCTGGCTGTCGGTGTCGAGGTCGACGCCGCTTTGTTTGAGGATGTCGTACTGCAGCAGGAATGCGGCGAAGGAGGTGCGGTCGACCGCGGCGACGCTGTGGCCCTTGATGTCTTCGAGACGGTGGATGTCCGGGCGGTCGCTGCGGGTGAAGATCACGCCGCCAAACTGATTCACCAGCTTGCCGTTCTCCAATTTGACCAGGGTGGCGATCCGGGAGACGCCGTAGAGGCTCTCCATCAGGATGTAGTGCTGGGGGTTGGTCAGCACGAAATCGAGTTCCCGCTGGCCGAGGGCGGTCTCGAATTCGCTCAGGGTCATCGGCACGGCCTCGAAGCGGGAGCCGGGAAGTTGCGACGAGAGGAAGTCCATCGTCGGCTGCCACTCGTTCAAGGTGACCGGTTTGTCGCGAAAGGACGTGATGCCGACGCGATAGACCTGTTCGGCCATGACCGTGGGAATGGACAGCAAGGCCAGCCACAGCAGGACAAGGATGAAGGAGGGAGGCAGATGCCGTGTCTGCTGGGCGGCGGCATGCTGCACGGGCGCCCGGCGGGTGGAGGTCATGATGATGGCTCGAGAGGTTTGGTCAGCCAGCGCAGGAGTGTTGCAACCAGGGTTTCGGCGTCGACCGGCTTGGCGATGAAGTCGTCCATGCCGGCGTCGGCGCAGGCCTTGCGGTCTTCGTCGAAGGTGTTGGCGGTCATGGCGACGATGGGGGCGCGGGCATGGGCGTCGGGCAGGGCGCGGATCGCACGGGTGGCGCTGAGGCCGTCCATCACCGGCATCTGGATGTCCATCAGGATCAGGTCGTAGACGGTCTGGCTGGCCATGCTGAGGGCTTCGGCGCCGTCGACGGCGAGGTCGACCTGCAGGCCGAGTTCTTCGCGCAATAGTTCGAGGGAAACTTCCTGATTCACCCAGTCGTCTTCGACCAGCAGGATGCGTCGCTTGCCGCAGGTGCCGCGTAGCAGGTTTTCGGCCTCGGCACCCGACAGCGCGGGTGCTGCGGCCTCGCTGTCGGGGCGGCTCTTGCCGACCCGGACGGTGAACCAGAAGGTGCTGCCAAGACCGGGGGTGCTGCTGACGCCGATGTCGCCCCCCATCTGGCGGATGAGGCTCCGGCAGATGGCGAGACCGACGCCGGTGCCGCCGAACCGGCGCGTGGCGGAACCGTCGGCCTGTTCGAAGGCCTGGAAGATGCGCTGCTGGGCGTCCGGCTCGATGCCGACGCCGCTGTCCTGGACTTCGAAGTGCAGCAGGGCGGCGTCCGCGCTTTCCTCGTCGAGACGGGCGCGCACGGCGATGCTGCCGCCGGCGGTGAACTTGATGGCGTTGCCGACGATGTGCAGCAGCACCTGCTGGATGCGCTGGGGGTCGCCGATCAGCGGCTGGGTTTCGAGTGGCGGCGCGAGCTCGATGCGCAGGCCGAGCCCCTTGCTGCCGAGGCCGGCGCTGACCAGGCTGAGGACCTGGGCGGTGAGGTCGGGCAACTCGAAGCGGGCTTGCTCGACGGGGCGCTTCTCGGCATCGATGCGGGCCAGTTCGAGCACGTCGTTGAGCAGTTGGAGCAGGTGGCTGGCGGCACGGGAGATCTTGCCGAGGCGGTCCTGCTGGGCCGGGTCGGTGTTGCTGCGCTCGAGCATGTGGGTGAGGCCGATGATGGCGTTCATCGGGGTGCGCAGTTCGTGGCTCATGTTGGCCAGAAAGCTGCTTTTGGCGCGGTTGGCGGCTTCGGCGGCGTCCTTGGCGATGGACAGGTCGGCGGTGCGGGCGGCGACGAGTTCTTCGAGATTGTTCCGGTGGCGCTGCAGTTCGGCTTCGGCAAGCTTGCGTTCGGTGATGTCGCGCACCGTGGCGTAGATGTAGTCCTGGCCGTCGGCGGCGACCCGGTTGGCGGTGATGGCCACGTCGATTTCGCGGCCGTCCTTGCGGCGGTGGCGGGTTTCGAACTTTTCGGTGCCGCGGGTACTGACCCTGTTTTGGTGCGCGGTCCAGGTGTCGGGGGGGAAGCACGGATCGATGTCCGGGACGCTGAGCCCCGTCAATTCTTCGCGGGTGTAGCCGAGCATGTCGCAGGCGGCCTGGTTGACGCGCACGATGCGGGCGTCCGGCCGCATCCAGTAGGCGCCGTCGGCGGAATTGTCGATGGAGATCGTCGCCAGGGCGAGTTCGCGGTTCTTGGTGGCCAGATCGGTTGTCTGACGCTCGACCTGACGCTGGATGATGGCGTTGCGGCCGGTGATGCCGAGGATCAGGGTCTGCAACAAGGTGGCGAAAAGCAGGCCGATCACGCCGACGCCCCAGGCGATCCAGGGGCGGTTGGATTCCATGTAGCGGTCGTCGGCGAGGATGGTCAGCGTCCATTCCCGGTCGCCGAAGCGCAGCGGCGCTTTCCAGCTGGCACGGGGCGTCTGGCCGTTCGGTATCTCGGCCTGGTCGTCGAGGTGCCGGACCGTGCCGATGGCGGCGGGGTCGGTGAGTTCGATATGCAGGCCGGGCGGAAGGTCTGCGCGGGTTGTCATCTCGAGGAGCTGGCCGACCTTGATGACGGCCACCGCGAAGCCTTCGAGGGTGTCGCGGTCGGTCTGCCCGGGCAGCCGGCGGAGCACCGGCGTCATGGCCAGCACGGCAATCCGCTTTTCTTGCACCAGCCGGATCGGCGAGGTGACGGCCATGCCCTTGCCCGGCGTCATGGCGCGGTTCAGCGCTTCGCTGCGCACCGGTTCGGAGGCGATGTCGAAGCCGATCGCGCGCAGGTTGGCCTCGCGGGGGGCGATGTAGGTGACGGCGACGTAGGTTTCGCGGCGGACCGCGGGCTTCGGTTTGCCGTCGCGGTCCCTTTCGGTGATCTGGAAATCCGGGATGCCGAGACGCTCGGCCATCTGCTGTTCGAAGTGGGCCCGCCGTGCGTCGGGCACGAGCGCGTTGAAACTGAGGGCGGCGAGATCGGGGTTGTCCTGCATCGTGGACAGGGTGAAGGCGTCGAAATGGGCTGGGTTGAGGGCCGGGCTCACTTCGATGAAACGACGCAGCGCCTGGAGCGCTTCCCGGTGGGCCAGCAGGCGGTCGGCGATGCGCTTGTGGATCAGTTTGCCGTCCGCCTCAAGGCGGGCCTGCTGGATGCTCTGCTCCCAGCGGGCGGTTGCGTAGAAGGAGGCGCCGACGAGGAGCAGGGTCAGCATCATCAGCAGCGCCATGTGGCGGCGGCTGCGCCACAGCGGATTCGGCCGGAGCAGGAAGCAGAAGCAGAGCGGCGCGAAAGTGAGCGTTCCGAGGGTGTCGCCGACAAACCAGTTCCACCACGCGAAAGGCATCATCGTCGGCTCGATGATGCCGATCAGGACCAGGCTGCCGATGCCGATCGTGGCCGATACCAGACAGGCGAGCGGGCCGCCGAGCAGCATGAACTGCAGCACCGAGCGTTCGCTTTCGAGGCCGCGCCAGGCGTTTCCGAGCCGCCACTGGATCAGCGTCCGGGCGACCCAGGCCTGGGTGGTGGCACCGCTGGCGATCAGCAGGGCCGCGGCAACGGTGACCGGCGAGAGGGTGCCGTTGAGTCCGGCGAGGCTCAGATTGAGAAGCGCCGAGCCGAGCCAGATGCCGGGAAGGGCGCCGTTGCCGAAACAGAGCGCCACGGCCAGCGCGAGCCCGGCGGCGGGAAAGATCGGGCTGGCGTAGCCCTTGCCGATCGCGAAGGCGAGCCCGAGACCGCCGAGCGCCATATAGGCGAGGGCGATCGACAGGTTACGGCGAAGGGGGCTGGAAGGTCTGGTGAGCGGATGCATTGTCCGGGACGGCGGGGCTGTCGGTCGGGCGCATTGGGTGCTGTCGGCGTCCGCTGTATGGATGGCGCGATGCGCTTTCCTTGTCGCTTTATACGGCCATAAAGGCACGAATCTTTATAGCGCGGACATGCTGGCCGGGTCCGGCGAGATCGCGAATCTTAGCGCTTTGCTGCCGTGGCGGGGTCAGCTCATGCGTCCGCCGCGCTTGCGGGTGCCGACTCCGGCCATCGCGGCCAGCCCGCTGCTGGCGTGGGCGTGGCAGATGGCGCAGGCGAGGGCGTCGGCGGCGTCGGACGAGGGGCTGGCGGTGAGCGCGAGCAGCCGTTCGACCATGTGGCAGACCTGCTCCTTGGCAGCCTTGCCGTGGCCGACCACCGCCTGCTTGACCTGCAAGGCGGTGTATTCGGCAACCGGCAGGTCGCACGAGACGGCGCCGCAGATCGCCGCGCCGCGGGCTTGGCCCAGGAGCAGGGTGGATTGGGGATTGACGTTGACGAACACGATTTCGACCGCCACCTGGTCGGGCTGGTAGGTGGCGATCACTTCGCGGACCCCGTCGAGGATGATCTTGAGGCGCGCCGGCAGGCTGCCTTCGCCGCTCCGGATGCAGCCGCTGGCCACATAGCGCAACTGGCTGCCCAGGGTGTCGATGACGCCGAAGCCGGTGTTGCGCAGACCGGGGTCGATGCCGAGGATGCGGGTGGCGACGGTGGCGGAGGCGGCCTTGAGTTTCATTGGCGGGCCAGCCACACGCCGAACACGGTGATGCCCATCCCGGCCAGCGCCAGGCCGGTGAAGGTTTCACCGAACACCGCCCAGGCGATCAGCGCGGTGGTGGGCGGCGTGAGGTAGAACAGGCTCGCCACATTCACCGCGCTGCCACTGCGGATCAGCAGATTGAGCAGGCTGATCGCGCCGACCGACAGCACCAGCACCAGCCAGCCCAGCGCAAAGACGAAGTGGCCGCTCCAGAGGATGGTCATGGTTTCGGTCCGGCTGGCGACCAGGGCGCTGACCACGAGGCTGGGCACGAACTGGATCACCGAGCCGGTGCGCAGATCGAAGGCCGGACAGAAGCGCTTTTGATACAGCGTGCCGGCGGTGATGCCGACAAGGGCGATCAGCACCGGCGCGATCATCGCGGTGAGTTCCGGCGTGCTCGCCGCAGCGGCCACCTTGTGCGCCACCACCAGCCCGACCCCGCCGAAACCCAGCACCAGCCCGGCCCACTGGCGCGGCCGCACCCGCTCGCCGAGCAGCAGGCCGGCGCCCAGCGCGGTGAGCAAAGGCTGCAGGCCGACCACCAGCGCGGCGATGCCCGCCGGCAGACCGTGGCCGATGGCGACGAACACGCCGCCGAGGTAGGTGGCATGCACCAGCAGCCCGGTGACGCCGATATGCAGCCACTGGCGTGGCGAATGGGGCCACGGGGCGCGGGTGGCCAGCGCCACGCCGCCCATCACGGCGATCACCAGCGCGTAGCGGAGGCATAAAAAAGTGATCGGTTCGGCGTAGGGCAGGCCGAATTTGGCGCCGATGAAGCCGGTGCTCCACAGCAGTACGAACAGGAAGGGGTAGAAGCGGGTCATGAAGGCACTGCGTGAGGGGCTGAAACCGGGAAGGGCGCGCGCCCGAACGGCCGGGCGCCCCCTCGGCCATTACGGCATCGGGTGTTTGCCGCGGTAGATGCGGGTGGCGGCCGAGACGATGACTTGCGCATCGGCGGCGGGGATGTCCGGCAACTGTTCGCGCACGACGCGATAGGCGAGGTGTTCGAGGGTCTGACCGTTCCAGGCATTGGCCGGATCGAAGAAGGGTTCGATGATGAGATAGGCCTTGGCAACCAGCTCGCGCAGGGGAAGGTTCTTGCGGCGTTCGGGAACGGTGCTCATGGAGGTGCTCCGGGGACGATGAGGCTCGGGATGATACCGCAGCGCTTCGGGCGGGCTGCGCCGCGGGTTGGCGGCACGACGCATTTCGTCTTCGGGAAAAAAATCACGAACCGGACCTTTTGCCGCTTAAGAAGGGCGGGTCCGTACCGTTTAAGGCGCACTCAAGATAGATCGGGAGGGCCGATAGTGTTCACTCAAATCGTGTATTCAAGCTATGCCACCCGGGCCCTCGACGAGGGGGAGCTGGCCGAGATTCTTGCTTCGTCCGTGAAAGGCAATGCCCGCAGGGACATCACGGGGCTGCTTCTGTATACCAAAGGCACTTTCCTGCAGGTGCTGGAAGGCAAGGCCGACGACATTGACGAAGTGCTCGAGATCATCAAAGCCGACCCGCGCCACCACCGCTTCGACCTTCTGCTCCGTCATCCGGTGAAGAGCCGGGATTTCGGCCAGTGGAGCATGGGCTTTCGTCGGATGCAGGAAGGCGACGCCGCCGCCCTGCCCAATTTCGCCCCCTTCTTCGAGGACGGTTTCGACCCGGAAAAGATCAAGGCGAAATCCGGTCTCTGCCTCCGGATATTGAAGGCGCTGGCCGCCCTGCCGTCGACAGACCCGGATTAGCGCGTCGCCGGCCGCCGGCGGTTCGGAAAACCATGAGAAAGGCTCCCGCGCGGAGCCTTTTTTTGCCAAGTTGCCGCCGCCCGTGCGGAGATGCGCCGATGTCGGCCGGGGCGATCCGCCGCGGCGTAGCGTTGCAGCGGATATCGATTGCCCACGGCGAGCGACGATAATGGGGCCGCCAACGACTTTGGAGCGGCTATGCGCTACTGGCTGATGAAATCCGAACCCGCCGATTGCTCGATCGACGACCTTGCCACCCGTCCGGACCGGACCGTGCCCTGGTACGGCGTGCGCAACTATCAGGCGCGCAATTTCATGCGCGACGGGATGACGGTTGGCGACGGCGTGCTGTTCTACCATTCCGGCTGCGCCGAACCGGGTATTGCCGGCATCGCGCGGGTGGCCAGCGGCGCCTACCCGGACGCGACCCAGTTCGATCCGGCGAGCCGCTATTTCGACCCCAAATCCAAACCGGCGGCGCCCCGCTGGCTGCATGTGGACGTGCAGTTCGTGTGCAAGACGCGATTGGTGGGTTTGCCCGAATTGCGCGCCTGCGCGGAACTGGCCAACATGCGCGTCCTCGCCCGCGGCAACCGGCTGTCGATCACCCCGGTCGAGCCGGCGGAGTGGCGCTTCATCGTCGGGCAACTGCTCGGCGCAACCGACCTGCAGGAATGGAAATGAACATCGGTATCGAATGGCTGGCCGCCTACCTTGCCCTCGGGGCCGTCGTCGGCTTCTTTGCCGGGCTGCTCGGCGTTGGCGGCGGCGCGATCATGGTGCCCATGCTCACCACGCTTTTCGCGGCCCAGGGGTTTCCGCGGGAACATCTGGTGCATCTGGCCCTCGGCACTTCGATGGCCGGCATCGTGATTACGTCGATCTCCAGCCTGCGCGCCCACCACGCCCACGGCGCGGTGCGTTGGGACATCGTCAAGGGCATTGCGCCGGGCGTGCTGGCGGGCACCTTTGCCGGCACCTTCGTCGCCTCGCGAGCGCCCACCCAGCCGCTGGCGATCTTCTTCGCCTGCTTCACCGCCTACGTCGCGGTGCAAATGATCCTCAACGTCAAACCCAAGCCTTCCCGCGAGTTACCCGGCACTGTCGGCATGCTGGCAGTCGGCGCCGGCATCGGCGGGATTTCGTCGTTGGTGGCGATCGGCGGCGGTTCGCTGTCGGTGCCTTTCATGACCTGGTGCAACGTGAAGGTGCAGAACGCCATCGGCACCTCGGCGGCCATCGGCCTGCCCATCGCCGTGGCCGGTGCGCTGGGTTACCTGATCAACGGCTGGTCGGCCGAGGGGCTGCCGCAGTGGTCGGTCGGCTTTGTCTATCTGCCGGCGCTGGTGCTGCTCAGCCTGCTCTCCAGCCTCACCGCGCCGGTCGGCGCCAGACTCGCCCACAAGCTGCCGGTGGCCACGCTCAAAAAGATCTTCGCCGGGCTGCTGATCGCCCTGTCGGCGAAGATGCTGCATACGGTGCTGGGCGGCTGAGGGTCAGGCGCCGAAGAAGCGTTTGAGCGAGCGGCTGAGCCAACCGCCGGCCGCTTTGTTTTCGCTGAGCGTTTTCATCTGGGGGCGGACGGCGGCCACGTAGGCATGGTCGTCGTGCCGGATGTGGCTGAACAGCCAGCGGTGCGGCAGGCTGTGCAGTTCGTGGGAGATGTCCTCGCCGCGTTTCAGTCGGTCGCTGAAGCTGGCCACCCGCCGCACGAAGAGTTCATGCACCTTTTTGTGGCCGCGCACGAATTCATAGCCGGCGTCTTCCATCAGACATTCCTCAAAGGCGAAGTGGGACAGGGTGTATTCCACCAGATCGTTCACCACCGCCACCACACCCTGGCGATCGGCGTGCTGGCGGGCGTCGTGCTGCCGGTTGATGAAATCCATCCGCTGTTTGTGCTGGTTGTCGATTTCGGGGATGCCGGTGTCCAGGTCGGGCGACCACGAGAGATAAGTCATCTTTTTCCTTGTACTTGATTGAGCCGTGCAGCGGGCTGCGCGGCACGTGCCGGCGCGCGACAAGGAAGGTTCCGTGGTGTGCTGAATGGTCGCAGCGGAGGCTTCGTCCGCTGCGACGGCGGGGCGTTCAGCGCCCCTTGAAGACTGGCGTGCGTTTGGCGAAGAAGGCGTCGAGGCCTTCCTGGTAGTCGTCGGTGGCGAGGAAATCGAAGGCGGCGCGTTTTTCGGCGGCGGTCAGCGGGCTGCCTTTCATCAGGCGATGAACCCACTGTTTGTGCCAGCGGGCCACCAGCGGGGCGCCCTTGAGAATGCGCGCGGCGGTGGCGAGGGCTTCATGCTCGACGGCTTCGTCGTCCACGACGCGGGTCAGCAAACCCTTGGCGAGGGCCTCGTGGGCGCCCAGGATGCGCCCTTCGAGCAGGATTTCCAGCAGCACGGCCGGGCCGACCAGTTCGAGCAGGCCGGCCATTTCGCCCGGATACATCGAAAAACCGAGCTTGTTGATCGGCGCGCCAAAGCGGCTCGATTCGCCGGCGATGCGGATGTCGCAGCAGCCGGCGATCTCCAGCCCGCCGCCGATGCAGGCGCCCTGGATCATCGCCACGGTGGGCACCGGGCAGGCGCGCACTGCGTCGAGGGCGGCGGCGACGAGTTCTTCGTGGTAGTGCAGGGCGTCGTCGACGGTGGCGCGCACGGTGAGGAATTCCTCGATATCGCCGCCGGCGGCAAAGGCCTTGTCGCCGGCGCCGCGGAGCACCACGCAGCGCACGCCGGGGTCGCCGTTGATGGCGCTCATGCTGCGTTGCAGTGCGCGCCACATGTCGGCGTCGACGGCGTTGAGTTTGTCGGGATTGGAGAGCGTCAGGGTGGCAATGCCTGCTTCCTGGCTGAAAAGGATCTCACCGGGCATGGAACGATTTTTCGGTTAAGGCGGGGAAGTGGAGGGAAATGGGTTGGGCTTGCTGCGCCGCAAAACCCTTTTTTAGATGTGGTATTAAGTCTTATATATGTTATATCATCCGGTTGGGCGATGTAACGGCGCGGCTTCGCCCTGTCTGACGCACACATAAAAAATATAGTCGTATTCAGTCGGCTGTTGTCCCAGCAAGACCGACAGGCAGACGCGCCACATCCACTGAGTTTCTCTAAGGGAGGGAATCATGTCGAGCACTACGTCTCAGAGTGCGGTTTACGCACGTATCAGACGCAACCCCCGCTTCGCCGAGCTGGTATCCAAGCGCCAGGGGTTTGCAACCCTGCTGTCGGTGATCGTCCTGACAATCTTCTACGGCTTCTTCATGGTGGTGGCCTTCACCCCCAATGTCATCGGCCAGCGTCTCTCCGAAGGGTCTTACCTGACCGTCGGAATCGCTGCCGAGTTGTTCATGTTCATTTTCTTCTGGCTGCTCACCGCACTCTATGTGAAGCGCGCCAATGGCGAGTTCGACGCGATCACCGCTGAGATCGTCCGCGATGCGTCCAAGGAGGTGAAATGATGCAGGCCCGTCTGAATGTCGCGCTGCTGGCGCTCCTCGCCCCGGCGCTGTCTTTTGCCGGTGACGCGATTTCCGCCACCGAAAAGCAAGCCCTCAACCTGCACGCGATCGGGATGTTCGTCCTGTTCGTCGGCATGACCCTGTTCATCACCAAGTGGGCGGCCGGCCGCACCAAGTCCACCGCCGACTTCTACACCGCGGGCGGCGGCATCACCGGTTTCCAGAATGGTCTGGCGATCGCCGGCGACTATATGTCCGCGGCGACGCTGCTGGGGCTTACCGCGCTGGTCTACACCAAGGGCGTGGATGGCTATATCTACATGATCGCCTTCTTTGCCGGCTGGCCCATCATTCTGTTCCTGATGGCCGAGCGCCTGCGCAATCTGGGCAAGTTCACCTTCGCGGACATCACCTCTTACCGCCTCAATCAAGGCAAGGTGCGCACGATGGCGGCGGTTTCGTCGCTTACCGTCGTGTGCTTCTACCTGGTGGCGCAGATGGTCGGCGCCGGTCAGCTCATCAAGCTGCTCTTCGGCCTCGATTACAACATCGCACTGTTCGTCGTCGGCGCGCTGATGATGGTGTATGTCACCTTCGGCGGCATGGTCGCCACCACCTGGGTGCAGATCATCAAGGCCTGCATGCTGCTGGCGGGCGGGACGCTGGTGATGATCCTCGCGATGTCCCAGTTCGGCTTCAGCTTCGAGAAGATGATGAGCCAGGCGATCTCGGTTCATAGCCTCGGGGAGAAGCTGCTGTTTCCCG